>Ga0181533_1000639_pt1 | contig 47076 bp, 41 predicted proteins | sample PEATcosm2014_Bin_45_FD_119772 | JGI IMG/M metagenome (GOLD analysis project Ga0181533, IMG submission 119772) | Peatland microbial communities from MTU Mesocosm Facility, Houghton, MI, USA - PEATcosm2014_Bin11_60_metaG | ecosystem: Environmental > Terrestrial > Soil > Wetlands > Peat | place... | reverse complement strand
TTGACCGCATTTGAAAGCTCATCAACGCCTTTCTTTAATGCTTCTCTTGCCTTAATATTGAAAATAATATCTTTTGCCATAATGTCTTGCTTTTTTTGATTGATTTTCTATGATTCCTTAAAATTAAACGATTGCAACGATATCGGATTCGCGCATTATCAGATAGTTTTTCCCACCTAAGGTGAGTTCAGTTCCAGCATATTTACCATACAGAACCGTATCTCCTGTTTTCACTGTCATCGGTTCATCTTTTTTACCGGCTCCGACTGCGACAACTGTACCTTTCTGGGGTTTTTCTTTTGCGGTATCTGGAATAATAATACCTGCTGCGGTTTTTTCCTCGGCGGCGTCTGGTTCAATTAAAACACGGTCAGCCAAAGGTGTAATCTTCAATTTTGCCATAAACGATTATTTTTAAGTTAAACATTAAAAAAAGATTCTGTTGAATATTGATACCTCCACCTGTCAGATTTTATGCCAAATGAATTTACATGATTAAAATAAGACAATATTTCAGTTTAATGAGGTGTGGAAATAAAAATGTCAGAATGATATGACATTCTGACATCATTAATTTTAAGTTATCCTTTATCCTGGTTATTTCTTGGCAGGAGGTATCTGGAAATTTTTAACTGGTTGCGTTTTCGTATTGTTTATTTGTTTCTGTATTTCGCTTTCTTCTGTTTTAACAGTACCCTGATTTTTAGGGATGATCAGTATAGAAAAAAGACTCAGAACCAGTAGGATGATAGCTAAAGTCCAGGTTGTCTTCTCAAGGAAATCTGCAGTTTTCCTGACACCCATAAATTGATTGGAAGATTGGAAGTTGGAAGCAAGACCTCCGCCTTTTGAATTTTGGACTAGTACTATCAGAACCAGTAAAACACAGGTAATAAGGATCAAAACGGATACTAAAATGTAAATGCCCATAAAATTTATATATTATTTATAAAAACCCTCAACTTTTGTCCTTTACAGGAATTATTTACTGTTTATTTTTTCAATTTGGGCTGCAAAGTAACTGCTTTTTTCCGGAAAAAGCAAACTTAATTTCTCATAAACCATCCTTGCTTTTACGATGTTACCCTGATTAAGGTATAATATTGCAAGTGTTTCGCTAACTATATCGGTGTTGTCAATATTACTCTTTTCAGCATATTCAGAAGGCTTGTAAAATGAGACTTTAGATTGTGATATCCCGGGTTCTTCCCGGATGAACTTTTCAATGATCTCTTCCTTTGATAAAAGATCTGTCCTTAAATCTTCAGTTTGTTCTAATGTAATCTGATTGGGCTCAGATTGTTCATCCGGAAGGATATGTTGCTTTTCTATTTCAATCTCTGCCAGTCTTTTTCTGATTAACTCCGTAAAATTAAATTTTGAAGCCGTAATAGTCTGTTCATGGCCTTGAAGAGATCCTTGTTGTTCACCAATAAACGGCTCTACAGGTTCAATTTTAACTTCTTCCTTCTGCGGACCCCTTAAATCAGGATTATCTGTTATGGAAAAAACCTGTGAGCTGCCAGGTAAAGGATATTGAATTACAGAAACAGTTTCTAAAGTGGTTGTATTCTTTATAAGTTCTTTCAGTTTTTTCCGGCTGGAAACATAAGCTGTTGCCTTTTTTAATTGGAAATTAACTTCGTGGTCATTAGCTGCATGGAGAAGAAAAGTATATAAAACCTGGATAGAAGAACAAAAGGGGAAACGCTCAGCGAGGCCACGAAGATCGTCTTTTATTCCCCTATCGATAGTATGGGGATGCTGGATATAAGCGGTAAAATCCTGGCGGTTCATGGATCACCAATTGACAACACACTGGTTAAATACATCCTGGATGAGCTGGTTATCAATTTGCGTAATCAATTGATCCTGAACGGCTGAAAGGTTCTGCGAACTTGGATAATCAAGATAACGGCTGAATGATTTATTTTCGAAATTCTGTTTTTCATTCTTTTTATTGGTGAATGACACAGTGACCGTGATGGTCAGGCGATTCATGGCGGCTGTTTCATTTCCTTGAATAGCAATGGGTAGAAATGTATAGCCTGTGATAGCCCCTTCTATATCAAGATCACCGTTATGGTCAACAAGGATCAACCTGGTCTGTGAAGTAAAATAGTCCTTAAGGCCATCTGTTAATACCCTGCTGAGGGTCGGCACTACAAAGGATGCATTATTTGCAAAGTATCCAATAGAAATTGTTTTTACATCCGGTGAAATTGAAGCGCCCGTAAATGAATAACCCATACGGCATGAGCTCTGGATAACCAAAACAAAGAAAAAAAGGAAAAAGCATAACTTATATGCAGTTTTTCCGAGAGGTTTGTATGAATAGTGAATCAATGTCTGTTTTCTGGTTACTTATAGTAAAAAATAATCGTCAACCAGTTATTATTCAATGTTGTATTCCTTGATCTTCCGATAAAGTGTTCGTTCAGAAATGCCCAGTTCTTTAGCTGCATCTTTTCTCTTATTATCAAATTTCTGAAGTGCTTTCCTGATTAAGTCCATTTCTTTTTTCGCGAGTGAAAGAGACTCTTCAATTTCTTCCGGTTCCTGAATAGGTTCGTCTGATGATTTATCCGGCGTAGTACGCATTATAATGGGCTCCTGTTGCTCATTTACATCCTGAAAATCCTTATAAAGGCGTTTGATGATATGTGAATTCTCACCCAATACTTCATTTGTCGATTCATTTTTCATCAGATTCATGACCAATTGTTTCAAGTCATTTACATCCTTCTTCATATCAAACAACACCTTATAAAGTAACTCCCGTTCAGAGAAATGTCCAGAATCATCTCCCCTATAAAGCATAGGCAGGTCATTATTCTGAGGATGAGGAATATATTTGGCAAGGGTCTCGGCAGAAATGTTACGGGTCTTTTCAATGATGGAGATTTGTTCGGTGATATTTTTTAGCTGTCGGATGTTTCCTGGCCAGCGATAATTTATAAGTAAACGTTGTCCTTCTTCATCCAGGATTATAGTTGGCATCCGGTATTTTTCAGCAGCATCAGATGCAAATTTCCTGAAAAGCAGGAATATGTCTTCTTTCCTATCTCTTAGTGCCGGAACAGAAATGGGGACTGTACTCAATCGGTAATACAGATCCTGCCTGAACTTTCCCATGTTAATGGCATCCGGAATATTGATGTTGGTAGCCCCTACAACCCGGACATTTGTTTTCAAGACCTTAGAGGAACCCACCCGCATAAACTCTCCGGATTCTAATACCCTCAGCAATCGAACCTGCGTAGATAAGGGAAGTTCAGACACTTCATCCAGAAAGATTGTTCCTCCGTTGACTACTTCAAAATATCCTTTTCTTGCTTCATGAGCCCCGGTAAATGATCCCTTCTCGTGTCCAAAGAGTTCCGAATCGATTGTCCCTTCCGGTATTGCCCCGCAGTTCACGGCAATGTAAGGCCCGTGTTTCCGGGAACTGAGCTGGTGAATTATCTTTGGAAAAAATTCCTTACCTGTTCCGCTCTCACCGGAAACCAATACAGTAATATCCGTCGTGGCTACCTGTCTTGCAATGTCGATGGCCCGATCGAGTAATGCTGAATTCCCAATAATCCCGAATCGCTGTTTTATTGACAGAATGTCCATTCCATTAATTTTATTGACGTAAAATTACAAAATTTTTACTTCATTTTATCCATGACTTCCCTTTTGATCCTTGCAATATGTCCTCTACCAATTGCTTTGACTTCGCATCCAAGCTTAAAATAAGATCGGATCTGCTCATCGCTAAGGATACCGAAAGCATCAATGATTGCGATCGGACCTCCAGCCCATTTTACAATATCCTCCGGTTTTAATTTAAGGTATGGAGCATGTGGAACGGCAAGAATCAAGGCTTCAACACCCTTTAGAGCACTTTTCAGATCTTTCTGGACAACTGTATTCTTAAGATTTTCCTGGTTCCTGAAAAAGCGCTTCCATGAATGTCCTGGTGCAGGATATTCATCCTGGTCCTCAAGTTCGTACCAATGGTCTACATATGGATCATGGACGCGGATCTCTGCATTCATCTCGGTCAGTTTACGTACCACCATTTCACTACCACTGTATCGGGTATCACCTACATCCTGGCGATAGCTTGCACCGCACAATAGTACTTCTGCCCCAGCAATATACCGACCCATGTTGCGCAAGGCATCCCGAGTAATTTCTGCCACGTGCAATGCCCGGGTATCATTGATATTAATGGCAACAGGTGTGAGTTGAAACACCTTATCTCCATCTTCAAATCCAAGGATATGCTTGTACGCCCAATATCCCAATCCACCGTCTTTAGGCAAACAATATCCTCCTATTCCTGGGCCCGGGAAAATTATATTGCTATGCGTGGGTCTCATTTTGATTGCATTGATCACCTTGATGAGGTCAACGCCATTCCGCTCTGCGAAAAGGCTCCATTCATTCAGAAAAGCGAGAATGGTAGCACGGTAAGAGTTTTCGACAATCTTTGTTGTTTCCGATTCAATTGGACGATCCATCACCGTCAGGGGAAAATCTTTTGTATTCAGCACCTCGTGAAGAAACTTTTCGACCCGTTGCCTCGCAATTTCCTCGCATCCTGAGCATACACGCCAGAAATCACGGATAGAAGCGACATATTGCTTTCCTGGCATTACACGTTCGAAACTATGAGCCAACAGCGGAACTTGGCGAATACCTCTTTTCACAAATGCTTTTTTCAGAATCGGCCATGCAACAAATTCAGTGGTCCCAGGAGCCACGGTGGTTTCAATTAGGACCAGGCATTTGGGTGGGATTTTTTCGCCAATCGTGCGCATGGTATCTTCCAGTGCAGCCATATCCGCAGTTCCCGATTTCATATTCCCAACTTCTTTCTTTGAAAAATCACATTGAACATCAACGACAACACAATCAGCAAACTGCAGGACATCACTGTTAAAGGTTGCAATCAGAGTTTTCGATTGTTTTACGCACTTTTGTATGAGCAAATCGACTTCAGGATCCTCTGCTTTGACTGGACTTAATCCTTTATTGATCATTTGGATTTTCCAATAACTCCGGACACTCGGTCGTTGGCATCCAATCACAAATTTAGAAGGTTCTCCATGCTTGTCTTTCGTATCTGCCACAATGGCAGCCATCACAGCCCCAACAAAACCAAGTCCCATTACGACGACAATCTCTTTTTTACCTTTCCTTGCTGTATCTATGAGATTTTTGATCCGTTTTAATTCCGCCTCATAATCTTCTTTCTGTGGAACACTGAATTTCTCTCCTGTGGGACTTAAGGAATATTGTGTCTTGTCATTTTTCATATTGTCAATTTGTTTGGGCTGTTTAGTATTTTCTATTATCTGACATGTGCATTTAACTTTTCAGTATAAACCTTGATCAATCGGTTCATGGTTTGATCGATCTCTTGATCTGTTAGCGTTTTCTCATCATCCCTCAAAATAAAATATAAAGCATAAGATTTTTTACCTGATTCAATATTATCACCTTCATATACATCAAATAGTCCGACTTCTTTAAGCAATCTTTTTTCCGTCATAAAAGCCAGCTTTTCAATCTTATCGTACGATACAGACCGATCCAACTGCAAAGAAAGATCTCTGCGTACTTCCGGGAATTTTGGCAATTCAGTAATGGGTTTATCCACAGCATTCTGTTTACTCAGGAGAAGGGTCCAGTTGAAATCTGCATAAAATACTTCCTGCCGGAAATCTGATTCTTTCAATATTGCCTGAGAAAGCGAGCCTAATTCAACTAATGTAATATTTCCCATTCTGTAAGTCAACCCTTTGCTAAAAATTCCCGAATTGTTCAAGACTATCTCAAGCGCTGAGACTGGAATACCCATATGAAGAAGAATGGTATCAATAAAACCTTTTAGATCATAGATCTCAATCTTTCTGCTTATTGCGATCCAGTTTTCTTTTTGCATTCTTCCTGTCATGAAAATGGAAAGGTGATTCTGTTCAAGGTATTTTTTAAGAGGGGACTTATCTTCATGTTTATGATCGAAAAAATAACAATTCCCGAATTCAAATAATTTACAATCAAAAATTTTCCGGTTCTGGTTATATACAAGTGTCTCAAGCCCTCCATAAAGCAAAGTTTGACGTAATACATCAAGATCTCTGCTGAGGGGATTTAGGATACTGACATTATTTTCGATTGTATAAACTGGGTTGTTTTCATAATAAGAAGATCGCGTCAGTGAATTATTCATGATTTCATTGAAACCATTTGCACAAAGGTAATCCGAGATCCAATTTTTAAGTTTTTCAGGGTCTGGTTTGGGAGAATAGGAGATTGAAGAATAGATACCCGAAGAAAACTCAATATTGTTATATCCATAAATTCGCAAAATTTCTTCGATTACATCAGCTTCTCGAGTCACATCCACTTTATAAGAGGGGATTTCCAGGTTCAACCCCTCATCGGATGCGGAAATAATACTAACTCCAAGGGAGATAAGGATCTTTTTGACAGATTCTCTATCAAGGATTTTTCCGGTCAGACGGTCCAGATGGACATATGATAAGTGAACATTAACAGGATCTTTAGGTTCAGGATAAATATCTACTATGTCTGATGCGATTTCGCCATCGGTAATTTCGCGGATCAGTAAGGCAGCCCTCTTAAGGGCATAAACGGTGATGTTGATATCTGCCCCACGCTCAAAACGGAAAGAAGCATCTGTCTGCAAACCATGGTACCGTGCTGTTTTACGGATACTGCATGGATTAAAACAAGCACTCTCAAGAAACACAGAGGTAGTATCTGAAGTTACACCCGAATTCAATCCGCCAAAAACACCCGCAATGCACATAGGGTCTTCGGCATCGCAAATCATCAGGTCCTGGTTTGTTATTTCCCGTTCCACTTCATCAAGGGTGATAAATTTCTTTGATTGCGGGAACTTTTTGATGATGACTTTATTCCCTTTAATCCGGTCAGCATCGAATGCATGCAAAGGCTGACCCAATTCCATGAGGATGAAATTGGTAATGTCAACAATGTTGTTTATCGGTCGAAGTCCGACTGCATTAAGCTTCTTTTGCAGCCAGGATGGTGATTCTTTCACTGTGATCCCTGTAAAAGTCAATCCTGAATATCTTGGACAGGCTTCCGGATCTTCAATGATTACATTTATTTTCCGGCCTTGATTTAAAACTTTGAAATCCCCCGTATCAGGATATTTCAGAATCGCAGAAGATGTTCCATCATTCCCTGTCATGCTGTTCAGCACTGCAACAAGATCCCTGGCTACTCCAAAGTGAGATGTTGCATCTGACCGGTTTGGTGTCAGACCGATTTCAAAGATTGTGTCTTCTTCAATTTTAAAAAAATCTTTTGCTGGCGTCCCTGGAACTGCCCTGGGGTCGAGAACCATGATCCCTTCATGGGAAGTCCCCATGCCTAGTTCATCTTCCGCACAAATCATTCCTTCTGAAAGCTCTCCCCGTATCCTGGCCCGCTGGATTGTGATCTCTTTATTGTTAAAAAAAAGAGTAGTCCCGACAGTTGCTACAGCGACTTTTTGTCCCACTGCCACATTTGATGCCCCGCATACAACCTTTAAAGACTTTGTGGTACCAATGTTTACTGTAGTAAGAATAAGATGATCTGAGCTGGGGTGTTTTGTACAAGTCAGAACTTGTCCAATTACAACACCATTTAGACCACCTTTAACCGGAAACCAGATTTCCATATTCTCAACCTCAAGTCCGCATCCGGTAAGAATTTCAGCTACTCTTGCCGGTTTCGGGATTCCTGAAACATATTCTCTCAACCAATTATAGGAAATCTTCATGCTTGCAATAATTTTGGGAATGTAAAAGTATTGAGAATTTCCTGAATTTTAACTGATCAGGCCCCAATTTTCACTGTATTTGTTTATGATATCAAGGTGCCGGGCTAGTATTTTGTTGTTTTCTTTCTCCAGCTCTGGATCGTCCCGGATGATATCAGTGGCAACGTTACGGGCATATTTGAGGATTTTCTCATCGCGAACGATATCCGCAATTTTAAGGTTCAGGATCCCAGATTGTTGCGTTCCTTCTATATTTCCCGGTCCCCGCAGGCGAAGGTCAGTTTCCGCAATAATGAAACCGTCATTTGTTTCAACCATGGTCTCAAGTCGTTTTTTAGCCTCTGTGGTCATCTTGAACCCAGAAACAAGGATACAGTACGATTGATCTGCACCCCGTCCGACCCTTCCTCTAAGCTGGTGAAGCTGGGAAAGACCGAATCGCTCTGCATTTTCAATGACCATCAGGGAAGCGTTTGGAATGTCTACTCCGACCTCAATAACTGTAGTGGCAACAAGAATCTGGATTTCCTTTTTCAAAAAGCGTTCCATGGTATCATCTTTTTCTTTCTGCTTCATCTTCCCATGTACCATTCCTACCGTATACTTCGGGCTGGGGAAAATCTTTCTTATCGAATCATAACCTTCTATTAGGTTCTTCAGATCGAGTATTTCCGATTCTTCAATCAATGGAAAAACGATGTAGACCTGTGTTCCTTTATCGATTTGTTTCCGGATGAAATCAAGAACTTGTTCCTGTTTCGATTCATAAACATGTTTGGTAATCACTGGTTTCCGGCCTGGGGGCATCTCGTCAATTATAGAACTGTCCAGATCACCATATAAGGTCATCGCTAATGTTCGGGGAATGGGAGTAGCAGTCATTACAAGCACATGGGGCGCGATCGTATTTTTCTCCCATAGCCGGGCTCGTTGTGCAACGCCAAATCTGTGCTGTTCATCAATAACAACAAATCCAAGGTTTTTGAATTGGACCTTCTCTTCTATGAGGGCATGAGTGCCTATCAGGATCTGCAGGCTGCCGTCTATCAATCCGGCGGTAATTTCTTTTCTCTTATTAGTTCTTGTTGAACCTGTAAGCAATTCAACACGGACATTTAACCCGGATAACATTTTCGAAATATTCTGGTAATGCTGTTGCGCTAGGATTTCCGTCGGAGCCATCAAACAAGCCTGGAAGTCATTATCCAGCGCAATCAGCATAGTCATGAGGGCAACTAACGTTTTACCACTTCCTACATCGCCTTGCAATAAGCGATTCATTTGCTTTCCTGAACCCAGATCGCCTCGTATTTCTTTGATTACACGTTTCTGTGCATTGGTCAATTCAAAGGTTAAATAATGATAATAAAAATTATTCAGGTACGCGCCTACAACAGAAAATTTATGACCACTCTGTTTCCGGGTCCTTTGAAACTTCTGTTTTAACAGCCGGAGCTGTATATAGAAGAGTTCCTCAAATTTCAGCCTGGCCTGGGCTTTTCGCAGGATTTCATGATTTCCCGGGAAATGGATATTGATGAATGCTTCCTGACGATTTATTAGTTTCAGACTTGTAAGGATTTCAGGATTAAGGTTTTCAGGGATATAAAACCGGTCACTCTGGATAAGCGTTTTTATGAGCCGGGAGATCCCTTTGCTGTCAAGACCCCTTGATTTCAGCTTTTCAGTCGAACTATATAAAGGTCTGAAAGTGTCGCTGACAGAGGATATGTGTTCATTTGGCAATTCAAGATCGGGGTGTGCAATTGTTAGATGACCGTTGAACCAGGAAGGTTTCCCGAATGCGATATATTCAGTTCCGGGTTTCACTTTATCCACAATCCATTTGATACCTTGAAACCATACCAGTTCCATTTCGCCTGAGTCATCGGTCAAAACAGCAATAAGTCTTTTTGCGCGTTGTCCACCAAGTATTTCTACATCTGTGATCTTTCCCTTAACTTGCACATAAGCGGTATCATCCTTTACCTCAGCGATCCTTAATATTTTGCTGCGGTCGATATATCGGAAAGGAAAAAAGGATAATAATTCGCCGAAGGTGAAGATTTGTAATTCTTTTTTAAGTACCTCTGCCCGCGCAGGGCCCACACCTTTCAGATATTCAATCGGAGTTTCGAGAAAAGGACCCATTATCATTCAATACATTGATCCAGGGCAAAGTTATTGATTAAACCGCAAAAAGAAAAAAACCCTCCTTTTTGGGGAGGGTTCTCTTGATTCTTAACCGCATGATTCACTAATATTCCCAGGCATCCATTTCAAATTCGAATAACGACGTCTTTGCTCTGTCAGCCTCCAGAAGTGCATCGACTCCTATAGCATAATCAGAGATTGTACGGTCATATACATTTTCCTCCTTATAGATGAAACTGCTGAACATTCGTTTCATAAATACATCGTCATATGATAATCTTCCGGCATCTCCGTTTTTCAGGTTAAATTGTTCTGTTTTTGCAAATATAGTGCGGCATTCCGGATAGTATATCCAGAACATGTCTATATCACCTCTGTATTCGCCCTGGTCTGTAAAGCTTTCTTTCACCGGACAAATCCCAAGGATCCGGCCTTCCAATACTGAACGTTGACGATCGAACACCCACTGTTCCTTGATTTTAAGTTTAGTAACATCCATCGGTTGAAAGTACGACACAATGGTCGTATCATATTCAACATCAGTTCCTTCACGAAGCAAAGTTTTCTTGACAGTTTTCTCAGATTGTTTCATGATCTCATTATAAGTAATAGGCAGGATGAATTTATCATCTTGATAAGCGGTGATGGCACCTTCCTTCAGATTATCCATAACAACCTGCATAAAACTTCTCCAGCTACCCTGGGGGGTCTCAGGATAATAAAAAGGCTGGTTCATTTTTTCTTTCATGTCGATTTCCCGCCAAATCCTCCTTGACCAAACAACATCTGCTTCACGCAAAGGCACATAAGGGATCGGTGGCATCTGCATAATAGCAGTTTTATCATAAATTCCATCCCTGGGTCCTGTATCCAGTACTTGGGAGTAAGTTCTGGATACCATCATCGCAAATGCAATGATGATCAGGCATTTTAATAAAGTTTTCATAAATCCTCCCTTTTAAATATTGAGCTAAAATGGATTTATTTGAATTTATAACTAATATTACTTAATTGTTGTTCACCTCCTGGTCCGATAGCCATGATATTTTCAATCCAGATACGGTTGTTTCTCTTTGCTCTTTTTACCTTAGCCAGCAAGTCTTCAGGGAGTCTGTCTCCATTAATATGACGTTCAATCAGACTTCCATCGATATCAGAAAGAAAGACAAATTCTTGAACTTTATATGTTACATCAAAATCGAATCCCACGGGCTTCTCTGCAGCAACATATCCAACCGGTATATCAGACTTGGAAATAAGACTTCCGGCAGGATTTCTGTCGATCAATGCATTAAATGGTGGAATCTTCTTTAGCCTGAAAGTTCTTGATCCCATCGATTTCGTTTTTCCGGAATAAACAGCACTGAGAGAAATAACAGCTGTATTTTCTTTTCCACTTGTAGGAAATCCGTTCACGATCCATTGCTTTCCATCCGGTCTGATCTGCCCGACAGAGATGGTCGGTACGATCTTTTCAGGACCACCGGGGACAGAGATATCGACAGGGTTATCAACACCAATATAAAATACATTCATCTTTGAAGGAGAGATGGTGATTCCTGGTGCTGCAACAATGAATTCGTCATGGAAGTGAAAAGCCATAGTATCACCTAAAGGTGAAACAATTTTAATGATGCCGGCAAATTTTTTCAACCCTTCAGCACTACCAGGAAGTTTTAAAGTTACGATGCCATTGGCACCTTCCAGTGGCGTTGCATTTTTATAACCCGCATCGGTAAGGGAATCAACTCCTAATGTATATCTCACATTTGGCTTAGCTTTTGTATCATAAGCTGCAACGACAATTTCAGCCTGGTAATCATCTCCTAAAAAAACATAACTGCTTTTTGGGATGACTTTTGCATCGATCTTATCGTATTTGAAGTCTTTTGCTGTAACAGAAGAAAGCAAATAGTTTGTAACATCAAATTCCGCATTATAGACTTCTGTCTTGATTTTATTCAGTAAGGTCACATCGGCAGCCAGGATGGTATGATAAAAATTATGCATTTCCCATGGCTGTTTATTACCATCCATATCATAATATGGTCCTTTCGTATCTAAGCCAATTTTAACAACACTCCGGTATTTTGGATCAACAAGGTCGAGCATCTTTCTTTTATACTCGTTCATTTTATCTCTCAGTTTCCGGGCTTCACCAGCTGAGCCATCGTGAGATCCTGCGATAAAATAATTTGTCGTCCTGTCGAAATCATCTTTCTTTTTTACATCTCTGAGGTTAATTTCCTTGGCTGCCTTGTAAGTATCGATTCTATCAGTAATCTTAATGAGTGTGGTCTTTATGCTGTCAATATAATTTACCAGATTTGTTGAAAGTAAATGAGCTTCTTTGGCTTTATCCCAGTAAGGGCCAACTTTATTCGGATTAAGATCATATTGTAATTTAAAGTTGCTGATCGTGGATTCCATTTTCTTTGAAAAAATTTCATTCGTGTGTTCCATACTCTCGTTCACCACGATGAAAGCATCCAGGATTTGTTTCGAAACATTTAAGGCGAGCAACGCCGTGAGAACAAGATACATCATAGCGATCATCTTCTGCCTCGGGGTCTCCTTATATCCAGCCATCTAGTCTGTTATTTATTATTAGTATTTTTAGGATTTAACAACTTATTCCCCGGATTAGCGGTTGCCGATGCTCATAGCAGAAAGCATATTTCCATAAACTTTGTTGAGCGCAGCAATATTCTTGGAGAAAGCTTCCACTTCCTGCTTGAATTCGGCCGTTTTTTCTATGGATTCATTCAACTGGGCAGTCAATTTATTAAGGGTTTCATTGACTTTATCCGTGGATTCAACTTGTTCGTTGGAACCTTGCAGGTGAAGTTCGTACAACGCATTCAGAGCCGCTAAATTGTTTGATATTTTTTGTAGTTGTTTATTATAGTTGGTTTCTTCCATTGCAGAAGCGTGAAGGGCTTCCGATGTCTTTGAAAATAATTCAGCAGTTTCATTGTATTTCTCAACAAATTTATTGGTTGAGGTGGTTGCATTTATAATGCTGTTAGAGAACTCTTTGTTCAGGGAAATTTCATCTTTGATCGATTCTGAAGCTTGCGTATAAGCATGTGAGAGGGTCGATGCGCTCTTGGAAACAGAATTTATGTTAGCGAGCTGTTCCTCTGAAGCGTTGAGATTCTGATCGAGTGTCTTTGCTGTTTTTTTATAGGATTCATTCAATACGGAAACTGAATCGGTTGCTGTTTTCATCGTTGAAACAAATTTGTCATTGGCAACAACAGCATTGCTGACATCTGAAAGCTTGGAAGTAGTATCCGTCAGGCTTCTCAGCCCTGCACCAAGACTCTCGATTAACTCCGGCCCGATTTTTGCTTTCTCAAGCATTTTATCCAGTTCCTGAACACCGCTGTCTTCTGTCCCTGGTTCACCGGGTCCCGGATGATCGAGGCCAGCTAACTGGGGATAAACGAGACTCCAGTCAGGGTCAACGTGGGGTGGCTCAAACGCAGAGAAAAAGAAGATTATTGATTCTGTACACAAACCTGCTATCAACATATAATCAGCTCCCATGTAATGGTTGATTTTGAAGAGAGCACCAAGGATAACAACAGAAGCGCCCCAACCGTAAAGTTTGGCCATAAAGTTACGATACTGTCTCGTCCTGACTAAAGCATATAATCCCATAATAGTAATAAATTTAGTTTAAGTTTATGATTGATTTTAATAATTTCTGTTTTTAATCTTATTAATTGTAAACATGAGAAGCACGGGCAGGATTATCATCTTTTTGTCTGCCAAGGAACGGTTGAACGGTCCGAAACCCAATATAACATTTAGCTGTATCCTGGAATTCGAAAGAACGGGTGGAAACCCGCAGAAAATAAGCAATATCTTTCCACGAACCGCCGCGCACGACTTTGCGTTTCATAGCGGGAGGATCTGAATCTTTTGCATTGTAAGTATAATCAGGGTTAAGATCCCATGTGAAATTGTAAGAAGAAGGATAATAGGCTGACCGGGTCCATTCTGCTACGTTACCTGCCATGTCGTATAATCCAAAATCATTGGCGGGATAATGACCGCAAATCACTGTCGTAGCACCACCATCATCAATATAATTTCCACGCAAAGGTTTAAAATTGGCAAGGAAGCATCCTTTGTCATTTCGGGTATAAGGTCCGCCCCATGGATAGGGGTTATTGGCATAGCCACCTCTCGCAGCCCATTCCCATTCAGCTTCAGTCGGCAACCGGAACTCACTGACAGAGGATTCGCCTTTTTTACCGTACATGTAACTGTTTTTTAATTGTGTTCTCCAGATACAAAAAGCATTTGCCTGTTTCCAGGTAACCCCGACAACAGGATAATTGTCATAGGCAGGATGCCAGAAATATTTTTCGGTCTGTGGATCATTGAATGAATACACATAATCATGAATCCAGCAAAGAGTATCAGGGTAAACATTGATCACCTCTTTTCTGATATAAACAGAACGGTCTTTCAGGCCCTGTGGACGATTAGCTAATCCTCCTTCTTTGATGTCGCCGCCCTGGCTATAATCTTTCCGCGCTGCGGCTTTCAGGTCGACAAAATAATATTCAAAATAAAGTTTCCGGGTATCTATCTCCTTGCGACGGAAAAAACGTTCACTCTCAGGGAGGTACATCTGCGACAGTGCATCACGTATGTCTTGCTGCTCTGAATTCCAATCCAGTTTGGCAGACCAGTTTAAAAATGGAGGGTCAAATGTTTCGCCGGTTTTTTTATTTTCCGAAATAAGATACATGTCGGGTTTTACTTCACCCAGTAACCTGCGGGCGATAGAATCCCTGACCCAGTAAACAAATTGTCTGTATTTATTATTCGTGATCTCTGTCTGATCCATGTAAAAAGCCTGGATTGTGACTGTTTTCGGGGTATTTAGCTGAGCATAGGGTAAATCTTCATCACCCACACCCATGGTATAGCTCCCCATTGGTATATACCGCATCCCGTAAGGATCCGGCTGATAATATCGTTTTCGGTTTTTTACTCCCGTAAGCTCGCCATTTCCGGAGTTTCCACAACTACCAAGGAAAACGAGAAGAGCAAAATAAATGAGCAGCTTTTTCATTTTTTGGCCGATTAAATGTTGAAATACAACGCAATTAAGGAGCGTTTATTATCTTTTCCGTTTAGAATTCGATTTTTCAACGGCAAAAATAACTTTTTATATTATAAGAACCTCGTATTTTTATAAGTTTTCCTAAATTTCTCAGTTTGAATTTTAAAACAATAGTTCAACATCACTTCCACACTGCCATCATTATACCTTGACATTTTTGAAACACTGGCATCATATGACAATCCGATTTTGAATGCTTTAATGTTGAATCCAACCAGCATCGATGCGGCATCCTGATACCTGTATGCCAGTCCTCCCCAGAATTTTTTATTATATAATAAGATAGCACTGATACTGAATGTATATGCACTAAGGTCAGTCGAGATCAGGGCAGAAGGTTGCAATTCATAAGCAGGAAGGCCGGGTAATACCCAGTTGTACCCCCCCGTCAGGTCATATACCCGTTTGTTCCTTACCTCTATCTGTGTCATCAGGGTTTGAATGACATTGTCACAGGATAAGCCCAGGTAATATTTATCAGGCACTTTATAAAGCATCCCTAATGAACCATCCACGACAAAGTCGTTCTTCCCCAGATTGGTAATGGGTACTAATGGCTCAAGTTTATCGACATTCAGTTTTGAATTTATAAAATTAACTTGCAATCCACCCGATAACACGCCTGGTCCAACGTCTGCCCTGTAAGCATAGCATAAGGTTGCCTGGGTATTATTGAATGGACCTATAATATCGCTGATTACTGTTCCGCCTATGCCTCCATGTAAAAATTTTAATGGTGAATCAATAGTAAAAAACAATGTCTGAGGTGCAGTATTTCCACCATTGTCATCTTTATAACCAATCCATTGCTGACGAATGAGACCGGTGACGCTTATGCCATCATTGCTGCCTGCCACAGCCGGATTAAAAGCCATGTTCATGAACATGTAATGAGTAATGTTGCTGCTTTGTTGAGCCATAACAGATGGAAAGGTGATCAGAAACAAAATACTGATAATTATCCCCTTGAATAGGTGACAACAGCTGGGAAAACGATATTTTGAAAAATGAAAAATCAATATTTTTTTAGACTTGGTTTGCACAAATCGGGTGTTAAAAGTACAATAATTTTTTCTTTTGACAATATGTCGTATGCTTTTATTAATATCTTCCCTGGCCAAAAAGGAATCTTATTATAAATATGTTCAACTTCTTTATACAGGTTTCAGAAAAAAAAGTTGCATCACTCATTCATGCAGATTCCTGGACAATGACTGTTTTATCTGCAGGAAGCACTATATTTGCATAAAAGTCTTTTTATTATATATAAGAATAAATCAGCTGCTATGTCACCTTTTCACTTAAAAGAAAAACCCTTTACCAAGAAGTGGTTTATTTCCCATAGTCTGATCGTTATCGGATCATTCATCCTGGCTTCAGGATTTGTCTTATTTATTACTCCATATAAGATCATTCCAGGTGGAGTTTACGGAATCTCAATCATCTTACATTACTTGCTTGGCACCCCAGTAGGGTTGGTTGCCCTGTGTTTCGATATCCCACTAACCATCATTGGAATCAGGATATTAGGACCCCGGTTTGGTTATAAGACTGTTCTTGGTTTTTCCCTGACAGCTATTTTCACTGATACCCTTTCCTATTTCTGGGGATTTGAACCACTCGTCAAGGGTGATGCTTTATTGTCATCAATTTTTGGTGGAGTGCTCATCGGACTGGGGTTGGGCCTGATTTTTCGTTCAAAGGCAACTTCGGGAGGATCCGATATCGTTGCCATGATAATTGCCAAATATACCCGGCTGCCGTTGGGAATGTTGATGATTTATGTGGACTCAGTAATCGTTCTGGTTGGACTTGCTGTTTTCCGTGACTGGAAAATTCCGCTCTATTCCTGGATCGTCATTTTCATCACTGGCAAGGTAATTGATATTGTCATGGCGGGAATGAGTTATGACAAATGTATTTTTATCATCTCGGAAAAAACAGAGGAGATCCGCGACAAGATTATTAACAATCTCAACCGCGGCGGAACTTATATTGAGGGAAAAGGTATGTTCAACATGGCCGACCGTAAGATCATCTTTACAGTGGTCAACAGACGAGAACTTTTCCAGCTCGAAGAATACATCCACGATATCGACCCGAGAGCGTTTCTGACAGTACTAGATGCAACCGAGATTCTTGGAGAAGGGTTTAAATCTTTACAGGAAAAAATATCTGACTAGTTTCCTGAAGATCATGCAAAATAAATTTATAATCACTATTGATAGTTTTTCCCCTCGAATTGTTTTGTATGGAGTAAAAACCCACCCTGAAAATCCCACCCTGTTCAACCATCAGTAAAATAAGGCATTTCCGAAGTTTAGGGTGGGTTTTTTGTAAAATTCAGTAAACATTATTATTTTTTTATATGTATAGGGGGTGCTGGCCCTTTTGATTTAAAATTAGTTTTATCCTAATTATTAAGGAAATCCCACCCTAAACTCTTAAAAGCATAATAAAATCAACTGATCCAACAGGGTGGGTTTTTTAAAAAAAACCCACCCTGAACCTACCCTAACCCACCCTTAAACTATACAGTATTATAATATTAAAATATTTATAGAAATCCATTATATATTAACTCTGCTTATAAACCTGCTGTCTTTTCCCATTTTCATAACTCATTTTTACCAGGTCACTATATCATTATTTCGCTGCTTCATTATCACCATGACATTATGTCATAGTGGCACAATAAATTTTCTCCATTTTAGATTCAGGTAAGATTCGACTAAACTTCGACTAAGATTCGACTAAGATTCGACCAAGCTGAAATAATTATATATAATCACATTAATTATCAGTTAATGAATTCTTTACAAGACATTTTCTTGACCTGACAATTTGTCAAGTTATTGCTTAAAATGGTTCATTTTTAACCTGAAGTGGCAATTCGCGGCAATTCGCGGAACAAATGGCAAACAAACTTGCTTAAAGGTTAAATACCTGTTAAAGTGGAATTACCTGTTTGGATACATTTGATCAGTTTATTGAATGTCTTTGAATTGCTCTATCATACAGGACAAAATTTTTTGGTCAAAGATTACTCACCGAAACAAGTAGTACAATTAATATTCAACCTTAAATGAAGGGAGGTCACTTCTAGAAAGTAAAAAAAAACAATAGCACCTGAGATTCTGAATGTTATACAGGCAACAAATAAAAATTAGACTTACGTCGGACGATAGTGTTTAGATACTTGAAATTTTACCGGAACAATTTCAGTATGTCATTGAGGTTGGCAAAGATCAGGATCCCTAACAGGATGATTATGCCTGTCATGGTTGCATACTCCATAAACTTGTCACTCGGCTTTCGCCTGAAAATAATCTCATAGAGAAGGAACATAACATGTCCTCCGTCCAGCGCCGGAATTGGTAAAACGTTGATGACAGCGAGCATAATTGAAAGAAAAGCAGTCCACGTCCAGAAGGTAAGCCAGTCCCATGCGTCTGGAAAGAGGCTTCCAATAGAAATAAACCCTCCCACTGATTCATAAGCCTTCTCTTGTTTAAATAGGAGTTTGAGCGATTTCAGATAATCTGCCGTTTTTTCAAAAGTCATGCTGAATGCGGTGGGAATTGCAGTGACAACATTGTACGATTTCTCCTTAAGTTTAAAGAAAGCCGATAAATCCCTTGGATAGACACCTATCTTTCCTTCAGCGGGAACGGTGAGAGGTAGTTTTACCGTATCCCCTGTCCTGATAACAAGGATATTGACCTTTTGATTTTTATATCGTTGCAAAGCTCCCCTGAATTCATCGAAATAGGGAAACAGGGAATCATTGATGCCAATAATCCTGTCATTGACTTTCATCCCCGCTTTTTCTGCAACAGAACCTAATACGAACTTTTTTGCTTCAAACGGGAACCTGTAAGAGATGAAATCCGCTGATTTAGATTGAATCAGTTTACTGACAAACCCTGCAGGGATTTGAATATTCATTTTTTTGTTGTCACGGATAATTTGGATCGTCTTTGCCTGATCAAGGACAATTTGTTTGGGTATGGCCGAAAATTCTTCAACTTTTTTGTTGTCGATTGTAAGGATGCGGTCACCATTGTGGAGACCCAATTCAAATCCCATGGCATTTACAGAGATTCCGTACTTGACCTCTGATGTCGGCAGGTACTGTTCTCCCCAGATAGAAAGGATTGCGATATAGATACAAATGGCAAGGATGATGTTTACTGTTACACCTCCAAGCATAATGATAAGTCGCTGCCATGTCGGTTTTGAACGGAATTCCCATGGTTGCGGGGGTTGTTTCATTTGTTCTCTGTCCATTGATTCATCTATCATACCCGCAATTTTACAATAGCCGCCAAGCGGTAACCATCCGATACCATATTCAGTTTCTCCTTTTTTGAATTTGAAAAGGGAAAACCATGGATTAAAGAAAAGATAGAACTTTTCTACCCGTGTCTTAAAGATCCTTGCAGCAATAAAATGCCCGAATTCATGAAATATCACCAGGATTGACAGGCTCAGGAGCAATTGTACGACTTTAATAAGAATGACCATGAGTTAATAAATTAATTATGATTACTATTAGTATTCGGTATTCTCCAGCAGCAGGTATTCAAGGGCCTTATTCCTTGTTTCTATGTTCGTGTTCACATAGTCTTCATAAGTTGGTTCCTTAATGAAAGAAACTGAATGCATGCATCTTTCAATCAGATGCGGCATCCCCAGGAATGAAACGCGATCTTCAAGAAATGCCTGTACAGCAATTTCGTTGGCAGCATTAAGGACACAAGGCATATTACCTCCCTTGCTAAGAGCTTCAAAAGCCAATTCAAGGTTCCTGAACAGATCACGGTCAGGAAGCTCGAATGTGAAGTGGGAACAAACTTTGAAATCGAACCGGGGAAAATCTGTCACCACCCTGCCGGGAAAAGAAAATGCATAAAGGATAGGACTCCGCATGTCGGGAAGCCCTAGTTGGGCTTTCATGGATCCATCCACAAACTGAACGATTGAATGAATGACCGACTGTGGATGAACGATAACTTCGATCTGGGTTGGATCAAGATCAAAAAGCCATTTCGCTTCAATCACTTCCAGGCCTTTGTTCATAAGCGAAGCAGAGTCGATTGTGACCTTATTTCCCATTTTCCAGTTCGGATGGTTCAATGCTGCTTCCTTTGTTACTTTTTTTAGGTGTTCGCGTGTTTTTCCCCTGAAAGGGCCTCCTGATGCTGTGAGGATGATCTTTTCAATATTTTTCATTCTTTCTCCCGCCAGACATTGGAAAATAGCAGAATGCTCCGAGTCTACAGGGATAATCAGAACCTTCATTTGATCAGCTAGCGACATGACCAGGTCACCGGCAACGACCAATGTTTCTTTGTTTGCCAAGGCGACAGGTTTCCCAGCCCTGACTGCATTCAGGGTTGGCTTCAATCCGGAGTAACCGACAAGTGCATTAAGTACCAGGTCGATCTCATCAATTTCCACGATCTGTGAAAGAGACTCCTCGCCGGCAAATACCTTAACGGGGTAAGGATGTAGTGCTTCTTTGACTTTGCCATAATATTCTTCATTTCCAATCACAACGGAATTTGGAAGGAATTCTATAGCCTGGCGGATGAGAAGATCGGCATTCGATTGGCCGGTAAGTACAATGACAGAGAAAATATCAGGATTCTGACGAATGACATCAAGTGCCTGGGTCCCGATGGATCCTGTGGATCCCAGAATTGCAATTTTCTTCATCACCTGCTTTCTGTCTCCTTAAAAATTAATATAATCCTTGGGGTCGACCGGGTTGCCGTCGCTCCAGAGTTCAAAATGAAGATGCGGACCAGTGGTGAGTTCACCGCTTTGGCCAATAATTGCAATGGGATCACCTGCTTTGACAAAATCTCCTTCTTTCTTAAGCAATGCTGAATTATGTTTGTACACCGAAATAATGTTTTCCTGATGTTGAATGGCAATGGTATAGCCTGTCTCAAGGGTCCAGTTGCTGAAGATTACCGTTCCGTCGAGCACAGATTTGATGGCTTCGTTTTGTTTGGAAACAATATCTATACCATAATGATCCTGCAAGGCATTAAATTCATTTGTGATCACGCCTTTCAATGGAACAAAAAACAGAACCCTCCCTATTGAAAGATTCTTCTGCTTGACATTTTGGATATTTTCAAATCCATAAAGGTTATATTTCCCTTTGTTTTCTACTTCTACCCTAAGAAGAGAATCTTCCATTGATTTTTTTAATTTTATATTGTTGTATTTATAAAGAGAATCTTTTGTCAGTGGAATATCTGTTGAGAGATCTTTCCCGTTCATCACATCTTTCATGTTCTGAATGAACAGATCTTTCTTCTCCAGACCTTTTTCTATCGAGTCGGTTTTTATCTGGAGTTCATAAAGTTTCTTTTGCAATTCTACGTTAGTATAACCCGGAATGTACTCACGCAAAGGTGTAAATGCAATCAGGATGGAGGTAAGAATGATCAGGATTATGGTTAGTGTGCCAAGAACAACAAACACGTTCAGCCTTGAAAGCCGGAAAGTTAATCGTTCTTCAAGGGTCTCATCATTCATGATCACAAGTCTGTACTTGTTTCTCAGCTTGCTTAAAAATGAACTCTTATTCTTATCTTTTTTTTCAAGGGCCATTCTTGGATTTTATATTTTCCTGAGGCCTGCAAATTTCGGAAAAAATGCAGACAGAAAGAAGAAAAAGACAAACGTTTATTTCGCATGTTAAGTATATCGGTCAGGATACGTGCGAAAATCGTAATGTATAATCCATAAAATCATACGTGTTGTGACAATACACATTACCCGCCAGATTTCAGGATTATGTAGTTGACTACTGAAGGATTAATTTATCAGCGAATCCCGGCAAATTCAAAAAAATTAAAATATTTTTGTAAAAATTTAGTTAATATATTACTAAAAAGCAGCGTATTTGAGGAAATTCCGAACATATATTCCTTTTGTATTTTTCTTTTTTCTTGTGATAATTGTTGTCTTTTCATCCTGTTCCACAAAGAAAAATACATTTTCACGAAGAGTATATCATAATCTCACGGCTCATTATAATGTATATTGGAACGGCATGGATAACATGCGGGAGGGACTAATAGACTTTGAAGCCGGTGCCAAAGATAACTATGCAATGGTTCTTCCGGTCTATTACACAAGTGATAAAAGTGGTATTGCCAAGATAAGTCAGTCTGCCGATGTCAGCATAAAAAAAGCAACCAAGACCATCCAAAAACATTCAATGTTCTTTAATAATAAGGAGTATAACCCCTGGATTCATGAAGCTTATATGTTGATTGGTAAATCCTATTTCTATAAACAGGATTATGCGATGGCACGGCGTACTTTTGAATTCGTAATCAAAACTTATAATGATGACCCGGTAAAATACAAAGCCATGCTATGGCAGGCATTGTCTAGTATGGAACTTGGCGATTACAATAGAGCCGAACCTATGCTCGATATGGTTCAAAACATGATCCGCCAGGGTAAATCACCGGAATCAAATGAAAAGATGCTGACGTTGTGTTATGCAAACTTCTATATTCTTCAGAAAAACTATGTACCTGCAATTGAATTTCTCGACCGTGCTATAGAACTTGGGCCAACCAGGTCAATGAAGACCCGTTGCTATTTTATCCTTGGTCAGATATACCAAAATACCGGTCAGTACGATGATGCTTCTCGTTATTACCAGATGGTTATTAAAAGAAACGCATCTTTTGAAATGGAATTTAATGCAAAGATCAACCTGGCAATATGTTATGTTTCAAAATCTGGTAACAGTACCTATATTGTCAAGAAGCTGAAAAAAATGATCAAGGATGACAAGTACAAAGACTTCCGTGACCAGGTTTATTATGCTCTTGCCAGTGTTGCCTTAAAAAACGCTGACACATCCGCTGCCATTGATTATTTGTCAAAATCAGTTGCTGCAAGTAAACTGAATAATTACCAGAAATCCATTTCAGCACTGGAACTTGCCGATATTCTTTTTTCACATAAAAATTACAGGCTGTCACAAGCTTATTATGACACCACACTTCAGTTTTTGCCAAAAGAATTTGCGAGCTACAAAGAGATCAGCAAGAAAACCGCAACACTGACAGATCTTGTGAATTATTTACAGCTGATCGATCGGGAGGACAGCTTGCAGAAACTTGCCTCCATGACTGAAAGTCAGCGTAATGAAGTGATCGATGGTATCATTGCAAAACTGGTTGCAGAAGAACTTAAAAAACAAAAAGAAGAACAGGAAAGGCAGGAAAATCTGGCATTGTTCGGGCAAACAAAAAATCAATCGCCAGGTGGAGCTCCAACCGGCTCATCAAACGGAGCCTGGTATTTTTACAACCCTTCAACTGCTTCCAGTGGGTTTTCAACTTTTATACAGAAATGGGGTCACCGGAAACTGGAAGACAATTGGTTTCTTTCTAATAAGGCTCTTGCAGTCGAGATACCGGAATCACAGGAAGACACTACTTCCCAGGCTTCATCCGGATCGGATACAACAAAGATGAAAAAAGTTCTGCCTAAATCAAAGAACCCGAAAGAAAGAGCATATTATCTTCAGGATATTCCTTTCACTGCTGCACAAATGAAAGTATCTAAAGATACTATGATCCAGGCATATTATAATGTGGGATTTATTTATTTGGAAGGTCTGAATGATTATGAGCATGCTATTAATGCTTTCCAGACACTGAATACAAGGTTCCCGGATAACAAGTACACAGTGCCTTCATATTACGAGCTTTATATGATCTATAAAACTTTAGATAATCGTCCTAAAAGTGATACTTTTAAAAATGTGATCCTGACACGTTATCCTGAAACTGATTTTGCCAAACTACTGGTGAATCCAAATTATTATAAAGAAGCTCAGTCAAAACAAAAAGAAGTCAGCAATCTTTACGAAGATACTTATAAAGCCTTTACCAACCACCAATACTATATGGTTATCAATAACGCAGATATAGCTCTGGGTAAATACCCGGGTGATACTGCCTTGATCCCTAGGTTTGAATACCTGAAATCATTAGCCATCGGAAAGATAGAGGTTGTGGATTCTTTGGTAGTTGGCATGCAGCGGATAATCCATAAATACCCGAAAAGCCCTGTGCATTTGTTAGCACAGAAAGTACTCGATTACCTGAAAAATCAGCGAAATTCGAAAGGCGAACCTATTATTATCGATTCTACTGCCTTCCCCGAAGCCGTCACCAAATTGTACACTTTTAATCCCAAATCTATCCATTTCTTTATTCTTATTGCTGATAATAACAGGGTAGATATCAATGCTCTGAAAATCAGGATAGCAGATTTCAACTCAAAATCCCATAGCCTCGAAAACCTGCACGTGAACAGTCTGTTGCTCAATGGTGCCCAGGAGATGATCACTGTGAACAATTTTGACAATGATGAAAAGGCTATGGATTATTATATTTCTATTCAGAACAATCCCTATATCTTCACCAAGCTTGAAAACTCGGGAGGCTACGATGATTTTGTTATATCAGTTGATAATTACCCGATATTCTACAAAAACAAAGATATAAAACAATATATGCGGTTTTTTGACAAGTATTATATTGCTAAGAAATGATGCTTGTAAAGTTTTTTAATTGTTTCTTCTTTGTTTTTTCTTTAATATTTTTCTTTAGTGTTAGGTTTTTTCCTTTATCTTTGGTTTGTCTATAAATATTTTCTCTGTCTGTAATAAAATGATATTATGGTAAAAAATAAAGAAGAAGAAGTTCCTTCCATAAACCTGTTGAGCGCAGGAACAGTGGTAAAGGGAGAAATAAAGGTTAACGGGGATTTTAGACTTGATGGTTGTTTTATCGGAACGATTAACTGCAAAGGGAAGGTCGTAGTTGGTTCTACCGGAAATATTGAAGGTGAAATTATTTGCCAGAATGCCGACTTCTCGGGAGAAGTGAAAGCAAATGTCAAGGTCGCCGAGCTTCTGACACTGAAAGAAACTGCCAGATACACTGGAGATATGACAACCAATAAATTATCGATTGAACCGGGAGCCAAATTTTCAGGAAACTGTATCATGGAAGGTTCTGGGATAAAGGTTAATGTTCCTCCACCCGGGAAACAAAATGAATATCGACCAAAAGAAACGACAGCTTAATTCCTATGCACGTTATTCCGGCATGGGACTCCAGATGCTGGTCATTATTATGATTGGGGTCTTTGGGGGTTATAAGCTGGACGAATGGCTTAAAACGGGACCGCTCTTGATTATCATTTTTTCTCTTCTTTCAGTGATTATCTCTATTTATTCGGTAACGCGTAATTTTCTCAGAAAACGGTAAAAATGTAACTAATTATATGATCCATCTTTTCATATAATCTTCATCAATACTTTATAGATTATGGAATGGAATAAGTCTTCCGGATATTTTATTTTCCTTCGCCGCATCTTGGTATTTTCAGTTGTCCTGGGGTTAATAGCAATAGGTGTTCGTTTCCTGGTGCCTTCACAATACATCACACCGGCACTTCCCTGGTTGTTTTTATTTTTTATAGCTGTGACACTGTCTGGTTATTATTTTATTTTTCGTTCAGTTGATAAAAAATTCATCCGGTTTATTAATTCTTATATTCTTGTCACAGTGGTGAAATTGATTCTCTTCATTGGGGTAATCTTTTTGTATTTATTGAACCATCGTCAGGATGCTGCAGCATTTGCGATTTCTTTTTTTATTCTTTATCTCTGTTACATGATTTTCGAGGTGATTAATCTGGTATCTTTTTTTAAGCCATCACGACATTAAGATATATGATGTATCAAATAGCGGGGTGAAAAACCATGGGAAGTATGCTGAAGGGTCCGATTTTATTAAAAAATCTCCTGCGTCTGCAAGTATAAACCATTTGACTTACGGCCAATTCCAAAATCGATGGCGATATTTGTACGGTCATTTTTACCGACCATGATACGAATTCCGGCACCAGCGGCAGGTTGAAAATATCCGAACAAAGGAATGTTCATATCCCGGTTTGAAACTGTACAGACATTCGTAAAAAGAACACCACCGAGGATATGCGTGTGTGGTGAAATCGGAAAACGATACTCCATCTCGCCATATACAAAATCCTCTCCACGAAATCTTCCCTGCGCATAGCCTCTCCCGGAAGAGTTCATCTGATCATAACTGATGCTCATCAGGTCAAGATATGGAATGCTACCTGATGTAACAAAACATCCATAGTACCAGAAAGCCAGCAGATGTCGTGGACAACGTTTTGATAAAGGGATATAGGTTCTGAATTCTGTCCACAATTCAGAACCATCCCTGCTGCTGCCCAGCCAGGTAAAATTATCCTGGTAATTGACATTGATAAAAATCCCACGATAGGCATTTACCATGTCATCCCGGGTATCAAATACAAAATTAACGCTCAATCCCGAGGAAATATAATGTGCCGGGTTGAATCCATGAAGCTTACTGTATGAAAAATTCGGTGTATTATACAACGTATCATTTTTAACGTGCATCCCAAAATCAACAATATTAAAATGATAATCAAACTGATAACCAACCCCGCAATTTATGTTGTTCGTGATTTTTCGCGATAGGATATTATGAAATCTTAACCAGTCATAGTCCATCTCATAGGTCCCTCCCAGGGATGGGTCAACAATTACTGCCTTATATCCGGGTGGTGAAGGGATCTCGGTATGGTCCTGTGTGCCGAGCGAATAAGTTGGCAGGTTGAAAAGATAATATCGCCAGTCACTTTGCAAAAGCCAGGTATTATGTGGAAAGAATACATTGCTCTTGTACTGGATAAAAAATTGATGATCAAGGGTAAAAAGAACCGAGGTCATCCCGGCAGAAATCTTTGTATCAGCAGGATTACCCAATTGAAGCGAAAAAGAGCCTCCGAGTCCAAACTGTAAACTTGTTGCTGGGTCAAAAGCAATAATTGGAACGCCAAAGGCCCTGAAACGATGAGGTTTGTTGGTTCTGAACGGATTATGCCCTTTGAAAAATAAGTCCACAAGATCCTTCTGAGGGCAACAAGTATCTTGTCTATATATTGAAGCCGTATCAGGCACATTTAGTGCTGCCGCAACAGAGCTAATGACAATTAAAATAAAGAAAAGTACAATCTTGAATAGACCCTTTTTCATCAGGGAGAAGTGGTTGGGATAATTTATAATAACATCATTATTTAAACTTTATTTCATGGACAAATTCAGTCCGCCTGGCAAATGATGAATTATGCAAATTATTGCTACCTTTGCACTCCTTTATGAGCATCGTTTATATCACACGGAAAGAAAGGTTTAATGCGGCTCACCGCTTATTCAGGCAGGAATATTCAGATGAACAAAACCTGAAAGTCTTTGGGAAATGTTCAAACCCCAATTGGCATGGGCACAATTACACCCTGTACGTTACTGTGAAGGGGGAAGTAAGTGAGGAAACAGGATTTGTCGCCGACCTGAAGGAATTGAGTCGTATCATCAATGAGAAGGTCATATTTCCGCTTGATCACAGGAATATGAACCTTGAAGTAGCTTTTATGAAAGGAAAACTGGCTTCCACGGAGAACCTGGTCATTTCGATCTGGGAGGAATTGGAAATTGAAATTAAAGGTTTAGGCGCTACTCTTCATTCCATCAGGGTTGAGGAGACTGAGAACAATATGGCAGAATATTTTGGTAAGTAAAGCGTTTATTTGTTCCTAAATCCATACGCACCATGAATGACAAGAACATGAACTACGAGAAAATTGAAGAGTACGATGCCGCGACAACGGAGCAGCTCAGCTTTCATTATAAAGAAATTTTACGCCTGATCGGAGAAAATCCCGATCGTGAAGGACTTCTGAAAACGCCTTTCCGGGTCGCCAAGGCAATACAATTTCTCACGCAAGGTTATGATCTGGACCCTGTCGAGATATTATCATCTGCCAAATTCCGGGAAGATTACCGTGAGATGGTGATCGTAAAGGACATTGAAATTTATTCACTCTGCGAGCATCACATGATACCATTTATCGGTAAAGCTCATGTTGCTTATATTCCCGACAAGTACATCACGGGACTGAGCAAACTGGCAAGGGTTGTAGAGATTTATGCACGCCGTTTGCAGGTCCAGGAGCGCCTGACTTCACAAATCAAGGATGCTATCAATACGACGCTCAAACCTCTTGGCGTGGCAGTAGTAATTGAGGCACAACATTTGTGTATGTCAATGCGCGGAATCCAGAAACAGAACTCTGTCACTACTACATCTGATTTTGTTGGTGCGTTTGAAAGGGATAAAACCCGTGCAGAGTTTCTGCATCTGATTGGAACGAAATTACATTGATCTTAAAAATTAACATTAAATTAAAATAAAATGGATCAGAACAATAGAGGATTCAACATTATTGAACAAGAATACAAATCAACACAGGCCGTTCCGGTTGCGAAGACATTTATGGCAAATGTTTTTTTATGGATGACCTTGGCGATGGCAGTCACTGCCATAACTGCTTACTGGTTTGCCTCATCACCCGAACTTATAGGGAGTCTGATGAATGTCACGAATGGAAGATATAGCGGATTATCTATGCTTGGTTGGATTGTCACCCTTGCACCCCTGGGCTTTGTTCTGCTTATGTCAATGGGATTCCAGCGCCTCTCACCTGCCATTATGACACTGCTGTTCATTGCTTTCTCCATTCTGATGGGTATGAGCCTTAGTTTTATATTATTGGTTTATACTGATTCATCAGTTTTTAAAACCTTTGCCGTTACCTCTGCAATGTTTGGCGTTATGGCAGTTCTCGGGTACACGACCAAGACTGATTTGACCAGGTTCGGTTCAATATTAATGATGGCTTTGTTCGGGATCATCATTGCCATGGTCATTAATATGTTTATGCACAGCAGTACAATGGAATATGTTATCAGTGTACTGGGGGTGTTGATCTTTACCGGACTCACGGCTTATGATACTCAAAAACTGAAAAGAATCGGAGCAGGAATAGGTGTAGGTGTAAATGATGCAAATGTCAGAAAGATGAGCATTCTCGGAGCGTTGACTTTGTATCTTGATTTCATTAACTTGTTTCTTTTCCTGCTGCGTTTTTTAGGTAACCGGAAATAAAAACAAATGAAACACGCATATGTATTCCCGGGACAGGGAGCACAGTTTATTGGCATGGGTAAGGACCTATATGAGAATTCCACCCTGGCAAAAGAGCTGTTTGAAAAAGCAAACGAGATCCTTGGTTTCAGGATTACCGATTTGATGTTTTCAGGTACTGATGAGGATCTCAGGCAAACAAGAGTCACACAACCGGCAATATTTCTTCATTCTGTCATTCTGGCAGCTACTTTGGGTGAAAAATTCAAACCTGATATGGTGGCAGGTCATTCCCTGGGTGAATTTTCTGCCCTTGTAGCAAACAAGGCATTATCATTTGAAGATGGACTTTTACTCGTATCCAGGCGAGCCCAGGCTATGCAGAAAGCATGCGAAAAGGAGCCTTCCACAATGGCAGCTATTCTTGGCCTTGATGATGAAAAAGTCGAGGAGATCTGTAAAGCAATTGATGAAATAGTAGTACCTGCTAATTACAACAGTCCTGGCCAACTGGTTATTTCAGGAAGCATAAAAGGCATTGAAATAGCATGTGAGAAACTGAAAGCAGCAGGAGCCCGCAGGGCATTGCCATTAAAAGTAGGCGGTGCATTTCATTCTCCGCTGATGGAATCGGCCCGGATTGAACTGGCTGAAGCAATTCATTCAACTGTTCTCCAACCTCCTGTTTGTCCGATTTATCAGAATGCCACTGCTCAGCGTGTTACAGATCCGGAAATCATCAAAGAAAACCTTGTGGCACAATTAACAGCACCGGTACTTTGGACACAGCTCACCCGGAATATGATTGCCGATGGTGCTTCCTTGTTTACTGAAGTCGGTCCCGGAAATGTCCTACAGGGCTTGATCTCTAAGATCGGGCAAAATGTAACCGTGGAAGGTATATAATCTCTACCTTTTCACGTACTGGTTGTCGTAATATTTTTGGTAATCGCCTGAGGTAACATCATTCATCCATTCTTCATTTGCAAGATACCAATCGACTGTCTTTTCAAGTCCTGCTTCAAATTGAAGTGATGGCTGCCATCCCAGGTCTCTTTTCAATTTTGATGAATCAATGGCATACCGCAAATCATGACCGGCGCGGTCTTTTACGAATGTGATCAGGTTTGCTGAAGTTCCTTTGGGCCGGTTTAGTTTCCAGTCCATAATCTTACAGAGTTCTTGTATAAGGCTGAGATTTGTCCATTCGTTATTACCCCCGATATTGTATGTTTCTCCGGATTTTCCATGATGAAATATAAGATCAATGGCACTGGCATGATCTTCCACATATAACCAATCGCGGATGTTCTCTCCTTTTCCATAGACAGGGATCGGTTGATTATTTTTTATATTATTGATCGATAATGGGATAAGCTTCTCCGGGAATTGGAATGGACCATAATTATTTGAGCAATTCGAGATCACCACTGGCAACTTGTAAGTATGAAAATAAGCCCGGACAAGGTGATCTGAGCTTGCTTTTGAAGCAGAATAAGGACTCCTGGGATCATATGCGGTAGTTTCCAGAAAATGGCCGGTCTTTCCAAGTGATCCATAAACCTCATCGGTCGAAATATGATAAAACCGGTTATCCTCAAAGTGTTCTTTCCATGAAAGACGAGCTGCATTTAACAAGTTAACTGTACCAACAATATTTGTAAAGATGAATTCCATCGGGCTGCTGATAGAGCGGTCGACATGTGACTCAGCTGCCAGGTGGATCACGCCATCCACAGGATATTTCTGAAAGACTCCCATTATGCCTTCATTATCGACGATGTCCGCTTTTACAAATTCATAATTGGGTTCATTCTCTATGTCCCTGAGATTTGCAAGGTTGCCTGCATAGGTCAGTTTGTCGAGATTGATGATCTTATAATGCGGATACTTCTTAACGAACCTTCTGACCACATGTGATCCTATAAAACCTGCACCTCCTGTAATTAAAATTGTCTTCATTTATTTTCCCCCTCCAAAATATTATCATCATTTCTTGTCAATCATTCTTTCTGCAAGCCTTTTCTCCCAATTCCAGGCCGATAAGGTCATCTCATCAAGACCCCGCTGGGCTTTCCAACCTAATTCCCGGTTGGCTAATTCTGTATCAGCCCATACCTTCTCCACATCTCCCGGTCTGCGTTCTAAAAATTTGTACTTCAGTTTTTCATTTGTTGATCTTTCAAATGATTTAATAACATCCAATACCGAGTACCCGATACCTGTTCCGAGGTTAAAAGCTTCAACTTTTTGCTTATTTTTCCCATCCAGCATCCTCTCAATTGCGATCACATGAGCCTGTGCGATATCAACAACATGAATATAATCGCGGATAGCTGTCCCGTCAGGAGTATTATAATTATTTCCGAAAACCCTGAGGAATTCTCTTTTTCCTATTGCCGTTTGTGTAATGTAGGGCATCAGGTTATTGGGTATGCCTAGTGGAAGTTCGCCGATCAGGGCAGATTCATGAGCACCTGTGGGATTAAAATAACGAAGAAGGATTGCCTGAAGGGACGCTATTTTACTTACATCAGATATGATCTCTTCTGCAATCTGTTTTGTGTTACCATAAGGAGACAGAGCTTTCTTTATTGGTGCTTCTTCAGTGACAGGAAGTTTTTCAGGCTGACCATAAACGGTACAGGAGGATGAAAAGACCATATCCCTGATCCCGTGAGTTTCCATTTCTTCAAGGATATTGATCAGCGAACCGAGGTTGTTCCGGTAATATTTTAATGGCTGCATGACAGATTCACCAACAGCCTTGTAAGCTGCAAAATGAACAACAGCCTTCAGGTCGGAATAACGGTTGAATAGATCCTTTGTTGGTTCCGGTTCTGAAAGGTCGACTTTCACAAAAATGGGTCTGGTCCCGGTGATCTCAGCAATATTATCTACGACGTCTATTGAGGAATTGGATAAATTATCGGCAATGATCACTTCAAATCCTTTCTTCTGAAGCTCGACAACGGTGTGAGACCCGATATATCCTGTTCCTCCTGTGACAAGAATTACCATATGTGTATTTTATACATGTCATCCGGATTATTTCCGGAATCTTTTCAAAAATGGATGATAATCCCCGGTAAGTCCGACAGGAGTTGAATTTCTTATCTTGTGTGCAATTTCAACGCTGCTACGGGCTTCTTTCATGCCAAATCCATTACCTGCAAGCAAATGGCGATAACTTTCAGTATGAAGATCAGTAAATCCCTCGCTGAATTCTATTTCTTCTTTCTCCACAGTAAGTGATCGAAATGTCCGCATTCCTTTTCCCTTGACTGTTTCCGGAACATCCTGATAATCCAAACTCAGGAACCAGCGAACATTCGCGTTCTTAAGATGCAATATTCCAGCGGCTTTTTCGGGTTGAAGAACATTAACTATATTTTCATTTACTTCCCCGAAAATCCATGTCAGAAGATCGAAAAAATGAATTCCGATGTTTGTTGCTATGCCCCCTGATTTTTCAATATTACCTTTCCAGGACCGATAATACCATTTGCCCCTGGATGTGATATAGGTCAGATCAACATTATAGATCTTATCATCAGGACTGTTCAGGATTCTTTCCCGTAACGCTTTTATCACGGGATGAAGTCTTACCTGTAAAATGGTGTACACTTTTTTCCCTGTTTCTTTTTCGATCTCTTGTAAAGCATCCAGATTCCAAGGATTCAGTACAATAGGTTTTTCACAAATGGCTGTAGCATCATTTCGGAGGGCAAGCCGGATATGCGAATCATGCATATAATTTGGAGAGCAGATACTTACATAGTCAACTTTCCTGTGTTCTCCTGATTCAGTGGAATTTGGAAGGCGTTGTAATTTATCCAGGTGCCTGTCGAAACGTTCAGGTTCAATAAAAAAGTTGGCATCCGGAAAATAGCTATCAATAATCCCAACCCCATCATAAGGGTCAAGAGCGGCGACCAGGTTATTTCCAGTTTCTTTGATCGCCTTCATATGCCGTGGTGCGATATAGCCTGCGGCACCTATCAAGGCGAAATTGAAGCCATTGATTTTTTTTTCCATTTAATACTATTACAGTTTACTGACTTTCCCTTCTTTTAATAAATATTTTTCATGACTCTCCGGACATTCAGCAATTCCGTTATCGTCAAATTCAAGTCTGTGACCGTATTCACTCATCCAGCCAACCTGCCGTCCCGGATTCCCGATGACCAGTTCATAAGGTCTTACATCTTTTGTCACGACGGCGCCGGCACCAATAAATGCATATTCTCCAATCTCATTTCCGCAAATGATGGTCGCATTTGCACCGATTGAAGCGCCTTTTCGTACTATGGTTTTAGCATATTGATCTTTCCTTATTATCCGGCTTCTTGGATTGATGATATTTGTAAAGACCATCGATGGCCCCAGAAAGACATCTTCTTCACAGGTAACCCCGGTATAAATAGAAACATTGTTCTGAACCTTCACATTCCTGCCCAGGATAACTTCCGGTGAAATCACCACATTTTGTCCAATGTTGCAATTCTCGCCTATGATGCAACGACTCATGATGTGCGAAAAATGCCAGATTTTCGTACCTTTTCCTATACTACAAGCCTCGTCAATGACGGCCGTTTCATGAGCAAAGTATTCTTTTTCCATGATTTACCTGTTTACGAACTCCAATACTGAATTGACAATATGGTTTAATTGTTCATCATCCAATTCAGTATGCATAGGGAGCGAAATAACCGAGTTTGACAAAGCTTCCGTTACCGGGAAATCGCCGGGTTTGTATCGCGGATCGATATATGCTTTCTGTAAATGCAAGGGGACCGGGTAATATATCATTGCCGGGATCTCTTTGGATGCTAAGTGGTCAATAAGTCCTTTACGGTCAATATCATGAGTGACAAGAGTGTACTGGTGAAAGATATGAATGGATTGTGCAAACCTTACCGGGATTGTTAAATGAGGATTATTGGCAAATGCTTTATCGTAAAAACCGGCTGCTGTCCTGCGTTTTGCTGCATATTCGTCAAGATGTCCGAGTTTCACAAGAAGAATCGCCGCCTGAATGCTGTCGAGCCGCGAATTTACGCCAATAATATCGTGATAATAACGTACGACCATCCCATGGTTCACAATAACCCTAAGCTTTTCAGCAAGGTCATCATCGTTGGTGAAAATAGCTCCTCCGTCACCATAACAGCCCAGGTTCTTTGAGGGGAAAAATGAAGTACATCCTATATGTCCGATGGTTCCGCCTTTTTTCCTGGAACCATCTTTAAAAATATAATCCGAGCCTATGGCCTGGCAGTTGTCTTCGATGACAAAAAGATTGTGTTTCCTGGCAAGTTCCATTATCTCTTCCATGGGTGAGCATTGGCCGAAAAGGTGCACAGGAACAATAGCTTTTGTTTTAGGAGTGATCGCCCTTTCAATGGCTTTGAGATCGATGTTGAAGGTACCGGGATCTACATCAACCAGGACCGGCGTAAGTCTCAGTAGGGCAATGACTTCAGCAGTAGCGATGAAAGTGAATGAGGCGGTGATGACTTCATCACCTGGTTGTAACCCAAGCGCCATCATTGAAACCTGCAAAGCTTCTGTACCGTTGGCACAGGGAATTACATGCTTTATGCCCAGATATTTTTCCAGGGCTTCCTGGAAATTTTTAACTGCCGGTCCATTGATAAAGGCACAGGAATCAATAACATCCTGAATTCCCTTGTCGACTTCAGACTTGATATGAAGGTACTGACTGCGTAAGTCGACCATCTGGATTTTTTTCATCATTAAAGGAGGGTTGATGATTTTCTTTTAGTTGTGGCAAAGGTAATCAAAAAAAGATAAAATAAGAGGACAGATCAGACTCTGCCAGTAAGACAGTATGTGTATCAAAACGGCTGGAAGAATAAAGTTTACTTATAGGTTTTGGCCTGAAGTTCTCCTTTTATCAGGAGTAAACCGTTCATGGCGAGTGCATGCATTTCATCTTCTCCGGGAAAAATATGTACCGGGGCTATCTTATGCACGTACTCCTGTATAAAAGATACAAACTTTTTATCATAAGCTATGCCACCAGTTATAAGAATCGCATCGACCTCACATTTCAGAACGGCATACATCTCGCCGATGTATTTGGCAACCTGGTAAGCCATCGCATCATAGATCATCTTTGCTTTCAGGTCGCCAGCTTCAATCCTTTTCACCACCTCTTTGGCATCGTTGGTTCCAAGGTGAGCTATCAGCCCACCTTGTCCTTTGTTCATTTTTAACACTTCATCCAGGGTGTATTTACCGCTAAAGCAAAGCCTGATCAGGGCGCCCACAGGAAGGGTCCCGCTTCGCTCAGGAGTAAAAGGACCTTCCCCATCCAGTCCCTGGTTCACATCGACAACCCGTCCTTTTTTATGAGCTCCCACAGTAATACCTCCGCCAAGATGAACAACGATCAGATTCAATTCTTCATATTGTTTCTGGATGGCTTTGGCATATTCCCTTGCGATCGCTTTATGATTCAGGGCATGAAAAATGGAGATCCGTTCAAACAGGGGATGACCTGAGATCCTTGCTATGTCATCGAGTTCGTCAACCACGATGGGATCGGTAATATAGGCTTTGGCATCCGGCAGTTCAATCGCTATATCATGAGCAATGAGCCCGCCAAGGTTACTGGCATGTTCTCCCAACGGGCTGTTCTTGAGATCATAAATCATGGCCTCATTCACTTCATAAACACCGGATGGTATCGGCTTCAGCAACCCCCCACGTCCCATGACGGCATGGACATTCTCAAGTGAGATATCCGCATCTTTAAGTTGCTGGAGAATTTTGTTCTTCCTGAAATGAAACTGATCCGACATCTTAGGAAACTCAGCAAGCTCTTCCGGTCTGTGGGTTATGTTCTTTAGAAAAATAGGTTCTGATCCCTGATAAACAGCAATTTTAGTCGAGGTAGATCCCGGATTTATCGCAAGTATTCTGACTTCCTTCATAGCAGTTAAGAAAAATTATTCCTGTTGGATACCGGAATTTCTCAATTTGCTTTTCCGTATCCCGTATGTAAAATAGATTAGAAAACCAACAGCCATCCATATGATCAGGCGGAGCCATGTGTCAAGAGGCAATGATGCCATCTGGATAAAACAGATCAGAGCGCCAAGTATTGGAACCACAGGAACAAAGGGTGTCCTGAAAGGCCGTTTTAATCCAGGGCTTGTCCTGCGCAGGACAAGAATGCTTACGCAGACGATCACAAATGCCAGTAGAGTACCGATTGATACCAGCTCTCCAAGAATACTTATCGGGAGAATGCCAGCAAGGACCATGGCAACCGTTCCTGTGAGCAAAGTACTCACATAAGGCGTCTTGAACCTGGGGTGGACTTTTGAGAAAACGGGTGGCAGGAGGCCGTCTTTTGACATAGAAAAAAAGATCCTGGGCTGTCCCAACAGCATGACAAGGATTACAGAACTGAGTCCTGCAATAGCTGCAATCTTAACAATTGGTCTTAACCAGAACATTCCTTTTCCCATGGCATTAACACCAACGGCAACAGGATCAGCGACATTCAGTGCTGTATAGCTGACAATCCCGGTAAGGACCAGGGCGACCAGGATATACAAAACCGTGGAAATACTTAACGACCCCAATATTCCGATCGGCATATGTTTTTGTGGGTTCTTAGCTTCCTGGGCCGCGGTGGAAACGGCATCAAAACCTATATATGCAAAGAATATCACACCGGCCCCCCTAAGAACGCCGCTCCAACCAAAATGCCCCCAGGATCCGGTATTAGCAGGAATGAATGGATGCCAGTTATATGATTTGATAAATGCAATTCCCAGGCAAATAAACAAAATGATGACCGACACTTTTGTGAAGACCATGATATTGTTAAAATTGGCGGATTCCCTGATCCCAATGACCAGTAATAAGGAAAGCACTACAATGATGAACATGGCAGGCAAATTGAGAATTGCCGTGACATGCGGTAAAGAATTAATGTTGATCCCCTGCAGGGACAGATTGGAAACAAGGTTTGAAGTAACCTGCTGCCATCCAATATTTGGAATATTTACCAGTATGCTTCCGGTCGCGGCTGTATAAGCTGTTGGAATATGGATCCCGAAATCACGAAGAAAACTCACAACGTAACCTCCCCACCCGACGGACACAGTAGAAGCCGCAAAAAGATACTCCAGGATCAAGTCCCAGCCGATGATCCAGGCCAGGAATTCGCCCAATGTAGCATAAGCATATGTATAAGCGCTTCCCGCAATAGGGATCATTGAAGCGAATTCAGCATAACATAGTCCGGCAAATGCGCATGCAAGTCCGGATATAATAAAAGAAATCACGATGGCCGGCCCGGCATATTGTGCGGCAGCTTGTCCTGTCAAAACAAAAATACCTGCACCAATGATGGCCCCGATCCCAAGTGTCGTAAGGTTAGTAGCAGTCAGGGCCCGCTTAAAACCAGATTTAGAATCGGATGCCTGGCTCATCAGGTCATGGATGGATTTTGTGGCAAATAAATGGCTTGGCATAGCAATTTTGAGTTAGGTGCTGGTATCTGGTTTGGTATCTCTGACCTTTGGCTGAAAAAAAAGAAATGAAGATTAGTTTACTGCAGAAGCCATGATGATACTGGCTTGTTTTGACTCTTCAGTATCGGAACGTGAAGTAAGAATGACAGGTGCTGCAGCACCAAGAATCACGGCAGCCAGTTTTGCATTGGCTGAAAATCCATAACATTTGTACAGGACATTTCCGGCTTCAATATCGGGAACGACAAGCAGGTCAGCATCCCCGGCCACATCGCTTACGATGCCTTTATGCTTTGCACTTTCAAGGCTGACGGCATTGTCATAAGCCAGTGGTCCGTCGATAATGCAATTTTTGATCTGGCCACGCTGGTTCATCTTGGCAATCATGGCAGCCTCCAGTGTGGCCGGCATCTGCTCATTCACCATCTCCACGGCACACAACATGGCGACTTTTGGCTTCGGATAACCCAGTCTGTTCATGAATTCAACGGCATTGTTGATGATTGCGATCTTGGTTTTCATGTCTGGTGCAATCACCATGGCGGCATCAGTTAACCCGATCAGTTTATGATAGGTCGGGACCTCAAAGAGGGAAAAATGTGAAAGCACCTCCGATTTCCGCAATCCTTGTTCTTTATCAAGGACCCCCCTAAGGAATGTTGCCGATTGGACATTCCCTTTCATTACAATATCAGCTTCTTTGTCACGGACAAATTTTACCGCGCGCTTTACTGCGAGTACATCATTTTCCTCATTAATAATGGTCGCATTGTCAAGGTTCAGCTTTTGATGTACAGCTATTTCCCTAATCTTTTTCTCGTTGCCAAATAAAATGGCACTGATAATTCCCTGTTGCATTACGGCACACACAGCTTCAAGGCAATGTTCATCATGGGCGACAGCAACAGCAACTTTTTTCTTACCGGATTTTTTCGCAAGTTCTGTAAGATCGGATAGTTTTGTCAATCCAGTGATCTTTTTAGTTTCATTTGTAGTCATGGTATTAAATCCTCCTTCAAAAAAATGAAAATATATGGTTTAGTCAAATGTTTCTCTTTCTGTTAGCAAACCTACATTAATTTCGTAAATTACACAAACACTTAAGGAAAAATCTTTAGTCAAAAAAATATTTTACCTTTGAAGCCTCAATAACCGAGAGCTTTTATGGAACTTCCTTTTGCTGAATCTTACCGGATTAAAATGGTGGAGACCATCCGGAAAAGCACACTTGAAGAACGTCAGAAATGGATCAAAGATGCAAAGTATAACCTTTTTCTCCTTAAGAGTGAACATGTCTTTATCGATCTTCTGACCGATTCCGGCACAGGAGCCATGAGTGACAAACAATGGTCGGAGATGATGCTGGGTGATGAAAGCTATGCCGGTGCTTCTTCTTATTACAAGTTGAAGGAAGCCATCTCGAATATCATGGGTTTTGATTATTTTCTTCCGACCCACCAGGGAAGGGCTGCTGAAAATGTTCTTTTTTCAGTTCTTGTAAAGGAAGGGAACCTGGTTCCCGGTAATTCCCATTTTGACACCACGAAGGGACATATAGAATACCGCAAGGCCTTTGCTGTAGATTGCACGATTGACGAGGCATTTGATACTACATGCAATTACCCTTTCAAGGGAAATGTCGACCCGGAGAAACTTGAAGAGGTGCTTAAGAAATCGGGTGATAAAGTTCCGTTTATCATTATTACACTGACCAATAATTCAGCTGGCGGCCAGCCTGTTTCCATGGAGAACCTCAGGATGGTCAGGAAGCTTGCTGACCGTTATGGAAAAATCGTTGTTTTTGATTCGGCACGTTTTGCCGAAAATGCATATTTCATCAAAACCCGTGAGGAGAAGTACAAGGATGTCCCGATACGGACGATTGTCCGTGAGATGTTTTCCTATGCTGATGTCATCGCGATGAGCAGTAAGAAAGATGCGATAGTGAATATCGGAGGGTTTATAGCTTTGAGGGATAGTAACCTTTTCAGGCAGTGCACTGTATTTAACATCATGTTTGAAGGTTATATCACTTATGGCGGGCTTGCCGGGCGAGATATGAATGCAATTGCACAGGGGCTTTATGAAGGAACTGAATTTGAATATCTCAACACCCGTGTGAAACAGGTAGAATACCTTGGCACCCGATTGATGGAGTTTGGGATCCCAATTCAGCAACCTATTGGCGGCCATGCCGTTTTTGTGGATGCGAAACGATTCCTGCCAAACCTCAAAAAAGAAGAATTCCAGGCACAAACCCTTGCTGTACAACTATATCTTGAAGCAGGCGTCCGTGGTGTAGAGATCGGTGCCCTGCTGGCCGACCGTGATCCAATAACACGCGAGAACCGCTTCCCAAAACTTGAATTCCTCCGGCTTGCCATTCCGCGAAGGGTGTACACCAATAACCACATGGATGTAGTAGCAGTGGCATTGAAAAATGTGTTTGACCGGAGAAATGAAGTGACCAGGGGATTGAAGATCATCCGCGAAGTTTCCATTATGCGTCATTTCACCGTCGAACTTGATCTTGCCTGAAATTCAGAAAATGGAATCACAGAAGAAAAAAGGCCGTTACCTCAGGATCTATCATCAGCTGCAGGACCTCCTTATAAAGTCGCATGACTTTGATGCAAGGATGGCAACAATTGTGGCTGTTCTTCATCATAAAATGGAGACTTTTTCCTGGACCGGTTTTTATCTTTTGAAGGATAGTGAGCTTATCGTAAAAACCTACCAGGGACCGGTTGCATGCCAGGTACTGGAAAAAAACACAGGTGTTTGCTGGGCTGGGATAAACAAAAAAATGACCATTATTGTTCCCGACGTACACAAGTTTCCCGGGCATATTGCCTGCGATTCAAGGTCAAGATCAGAAATAGTTGTGCCTTTAAAGAATACTAAAAACAGGATCATCGGAGTTCTTGATGTCGATAGTGTCTCATTGAATGCATTTGACCAGGTAGACGCAGATTACCTGGAGAAGATAGTTTCCCTGCTTTTTTAACCCCTATGAATGTTGCAACCTACATTCATTTATAAAATCAGCAGCTAATGTCTTTTTTCGAATTATTTTTTATCGGACTTGGCCTTTCGATGGATTGTTTTGCTGTGTCGTTAAGCTTTTCGACCTGCGGCAGGCTGGCATGGAAAGATGTTCTGAAGATGTCTGCTTTTTTCGGAATTTTCCAGGGGTTGATGCCGGTTATTGGCTGGCTGATCGGTACTTCTTTTCAATCGTTAATTCACACTGTCGATTACTGGCTGGCTTTCGGGATACTTGCTATTATAGGAATCAGGATGATCCGCCAGTTCTTTGTTCATGAAACAAAAAGGAAGCTTACTGATATCCGGAAAACTTCTGTTCTGTTGATATTATCATTCGCCACCAGTATCGATGCCCTGGCTACCGGTATGAGTTTTGGGTTTATCAGGGTGAACATACTGGAAGCGGCATCAATCATAACCGGTGTGACCTTTATTGTATCGATTGTCGGTTCAAGGGTTGGAGCAAAATCAACATTTATCCCTGCAAGGTGGGCTGAATTACTGGGGGGTATAGTCCTGATAGGGATTGGAACAAAAATCCTTCTTAATCATTTGGGTATATTAGGATGGTGAATTGAAAGAAGTGAGAGGTAAGGAGAAATCGTGACGCGTGACGAGGAAAAAGTGTTAAGTGTTAAATGTTAAGATTGTGACAAGGACATTCAGATTTACGGTTTGGGATGCCTTTGTAAAATAGTCAGATATTTGATTGTGAAAAAAAATTGACCTGACCGTATTACCTTTTCCATTTAAACCGATTAAAGGGGATATATAAACCCGATCTTTTAAAACAATATTTTATGGCTATATCTTATGATAATACGATTACGAAACACTATCATGGAATGATGGGGGGCATCGTTTTCAGATGTATTGGAGAAAAGTCGATCATGTCGAAGCGCCCGGACTGCTCGAAAGTGGTGCGGAGCGCGGCTCAGAGGGCAAATGAGAAGCGTTTTGCGGCTGCGGTAATTTATGGTCACAAGGTACTGAATAATCCAAGGCTCAGGGAGTATTACCGGAAGAAGAGGAAAGAGCACCAGAGTATCTGGAATGCGGCTATTTCTGATTTTATGTCGAGGCCAAAGGTTGAGGCCATTGATCTGAAGGGGTACAAGGGACGCCCGGGAAATAATATCAGTATTTCAGTATGTGACAGGTTAAAGGTGGAGTCGATGAGTGTGGCGATATTGAATGATATGGGGCAGGTTATTGAGAGTGGCCCAGCATTTGCGAGACCATCGTCAGAGGGCATGGAGTGGGATTATATAGCAACAGTAATGAATCCTTCCATAAAGGGGAACCGGGTTGTTGTACGTGTTACTGATTTGCCGGGGAATGTTGTTCAGGAGACTATGGTCATTGATAGTACTTAGAACAGTCGTGACGCGTGACGCGTGACGCGCGGATTCAGAATTAAATCCAACATTATTTCTTTAAAAGTCAGATTCCTGGCGGGGGTGAGGTATGCCCGGCCGTGAATTTTTTGTTTAAAATCAGCCTGATTTTTATGGTTTTTGGGGATTGGGGATGGGAGAAATGAGGATTATTTGATCATTAATATGTCGAAAGTTCCAAAAGAGTACCATATGAATAGTAAATGAATGGAGTACGAACAATCACATAGGTTTAAGCCTGTTTATAGAGACATTTTTATAGAGAAACCGGGAAATTTTACGAGTGAAAAGTGAAAAGTGAGGAGTGAGGAGAAATCGTGACGCGAAAAAAGTGTTAAGTGTTAAGTTTTCAGTGTTAAGTAAGTTGATCAAAGAGGTGCATGTTTTTTTCACTATCTTTGTCTCTAATTATACTACATGTCGACTATCCGGATCACTAAAGAATTTCATTTTGAGGCTGCCCATGCGTTGCATGGTTATGACGGTCCATGCAAAAGCATTCATGGACATTCGTACAAGTTGGCTGTCACTGTTTCAGGAATCCCGCTTGCGGATAAGAAATCGCCGAAAACAGGCATGGTAATGGATTTCGGAGACCTGAAAGAGATCATCAAAAAAAACATTATTGATTATTTTGATCATTCTCTGATCCTTGGTAAGGATTATCCCCTGGAAGATGTTCAGAGGACCAATGAGATTTTTTGTAATATTGTTTGGGTTGACTATCAGCCAACGAGTGAAAACCTGTTGATTGATTTTTCCAGAAGGATCATCCCTCTTCTTCCCACAGGAGTCAAATTGTTTTCCCTCCTGCTAAGGGAAACTGCAAATTCCTTTGCTGAGTGGTATGCCGAGGATAATAAATAGCAATCTGTTGGTAACAAATCAGTGAAAATCTAACACGATGGAAATAACCTGGCTAGGCTGGAGCAGTTTTAAAGTTAAAACATCCGGCAAAACAATATATTTTGACCCTGTTACGGGGGATTGCACTGAACGCGGCGACCTTGTCCTGATCTCTCACAGCCACACTGACCATAGTCATCCCAAAATCCTTTCCGCGATACGGAAACCGGGTACGGTAGTACTTACATCCAAAGAGAATCAGGGGGTAGTGAAGGGAATCGGACTTACTCCCGGTGAAACCTGGTCGGCGGGTTCTCTTCATGTTACTGCAGTTCACGCTTACAATATTGTCAGGATGAGGCAACCCGGAATTCCGTTTCACCCGAAAGGATTTGGCGTTGGATGGATTGTGGAATCTGAGAATAAAAGGCTTTATTTTCTCGGTGACACAGAACTGATCCCCGAGATGGACAAGACTGGGCCAATTGATGTAATGCTGGTCCCGATCAGCGGATATTATGTTATGGATATCGATGAAGCGGTTAAAACAATAAAGATGATCAGGCCGAAGCTGGTCATTCCCATGCATTTTGGAATAGTCGAAGTAGATACTGGTAAAGAACCTTACCGCATTGAGTTGAATGTTGATCCGCAGGAATTTGTACACAAGCTTGAAGGGATCACTGACGTCAGGGTCTTAAAGCACGGTGAATCAATAACAATATGAATATATTGTCTCAATAAAAAAGGAGCAATCATAAAACAAGGTTGCTCCTTTTATATTTGTCCAACCAGGGATTATCTTGCTACAATAAACTTTTTCACAAAAACGCTGCCATCCTGCCTTTCAACCTTAATATAGTACAAACCATTCCCAAGATCTGAAGCCGGGATGGTCAATTTATTGGAGCCTGCATGCAGGGGAAATGGGTATTCCTTCACAAATTCACCGGTAATTGTATAAACTGCCACTGTGATTCCTGTTGGACTCAGGGTATGGATGGTGAAACTGGCCAGATCAGAAACCGGGTTAGGATAGATCGCTGAAATTGTAAAATCAGGTTGTATTGCTTCATCATGAATGCCTGAAATACTACCACCCGTGATTGTGAAGACCACATTTGCACCGGGATGGGCGGCATCCAGCACAACGGTGGTGGGTGTCGTGGTTTTGAGGATCATTTCAGGATAAACTTTATAGGTTCCCATAGCCATCTCTGTGAAGCTAAATTCACCGCTGGAATTTGTCATTGTGAATGCCAGGATATTTCCGGGTACATCCATGAGCAGTACTTCCACGTTGGCAGCAGGCGTTCCGTTACCATTGTATTTGCCGCTCTGAGTGATAGTGCCTGAGATATTACCGTTTCCGCTGGAATAGCCGTTGGCATGGCACATATGAATATTGTACGGATTTTCAGGCTGACCAAGTTCTATCAGGATGGCATTGTTCCAGTTAACAGCATTTATATAATATGTCGGCACATACTGACCATAATATTCCGACGATGGTAGCAGAGATACCCTGATGTAATAATTCCCGGGAAGAACACCATTGAACCAGTACATACCCGAGGAATCTCCAAATTCCTGTGAATTCACGACGGTAGCTACACCTGAATCAACCTTCATCAACTCGGCAAGACCATGATCCACATAAATTGAATCCCCCAGATAAGCGGTACCATTGAGATTGCTCGTGGAATTGGTTCCGACTGCGATGCTGTCACAATAGGTGGAAGTACAGCCAGTGTTAGTCCAGATCCAAAGACAAACATAATAAACACCGGGATTAGTAAATACATGCCATGGGTCGAAATGGCTGGAAGTGTCAGCTATTCCTGAACCCGGGTCCCCGAAATTCCATAAACGCGAAGTAATAGCATTTTGTGGGGTACTTGTATCTACAAAATGCAGTCTCAGCGAATTGGTGCTGTCGACAGAATAAATGTAGGATGCATGACATTCCGTGTTACCAGCATAAATCTCATGACAGACTATGCTTGTACAGGAATTTGAATCGGTCACAATTGTAAGACAAGCTGTGTAAGTGCCTGGTACTGAATAAAGGTGAGATGGGTTTTGAAGGGTTGAGATGTTATTTGTACCAGAAGATGGATCGCCAAAATTCCAATACCATGAAGAAATTAAACCGACCGGAGTACTTTGATCATAAAAATAAACCATGGCATTTGGTGACATAGTGTCAGCCGACCAGGTAAATGCAGCCTGGCAAGCTCCAAAACCGTTACAGATGGTGAAATTGACTGTATCATTGGTGACGGTTCCAACGAAGTACTTTTCAAGCCAGGTACTGTCGCAGTTCTTGGTTTGCACGATAAACGAAACCGGCGTTCCGTAGGAAGGAACATTTGATATGGTGCAATCATAAAAGCCATTCGGATTGGTATGCCGGGTAGCGTAAAAGGTAAAATTATATGCATTACTATCGGCCTGGATGATTACCTCATGGTCATTAACAGGTGCATTGGTTGAATCACGTAAAACCGTGCCTGACAAATGAACCGTTATTGTCTGGGCCTGGACAAAGAATGTCGCAGCCAGAAGAATAACGAAAAGGGATAAATATTTCTTCATATTACTTAATTTTTTTTGAATTCAGGAAAGTGTTCATTTCATAAAAAACCAAATTATCTTACAGTAAAGATAACTTATTCTAAACAAAGGTTGCCTGTAAGATTAATTTTTTATAATCTTTTGTGTGTTCAGAATACGTCCATCCCCTGACTTTACTACTAAAAAGTACATGCCGCAAGTGACATTCTGTAAAGGGAACGTCAGTAAATTTCTTCCCGGAACAATACCGGCATTTTTCATAAGAATCTGCTGTCCCGTAAGCGTAAGAATCTCTGTATTGATTGTCATGACATCGGGGGATTGCACCCAGAATTGAAAATCTTCTGTGACCGGGTTAGGGTAAATTTTTCCGAATATAATGCCACTCTCATATTGAATTGATGTGATGCCGGTCATCTCATGGTCATAAACCTGAAGCTCTAATCCATCCGCAACAGGATGTAAAGAATCAACGGTTACCTGTAAGGGTCTGGCATATTTTCCCGTGACTTCAGGATAAAGATTATAAGTTCCAAATGGCAGCAAAGGAAATTCAAAATTACCATTCACATCTGAATAGGTTGCTTTCACTGGTGTCATATCATTATTGAACAGCAGCACCTCTGCATTTGAAAGTTGGGAGGTATCATCATTAAGGATCACCGACCCCTGCAGTCTGGCCGAACCAGTAAGACTATCATTGGCAGCGACCAGGTAGATATCGTTATCAAAGATATCGCGATCGGACAGGAAGGAGGTGGCCATCTGCCATTTTACCTGGGAGCCATTGTATGTTGGCAGGTACTTATTAAAATGAGTCGAACCTTCTGTCAGTGAAGCTTTTATTATGTAGTTCCCCTCAAGCACCTGGAGAAATGTATAATATCCCAGATAAGTAAAACGGCTTGTATCTATGGGAACGATCCACTGGTTGTGAGCTCTGTAAAGGTATGCCATGCCTGTATCTCCAGTATTATCCGGATTGTTGATCGGGAACAGTCCTGCAAAGAGAAGTCCCCCGATATTATAATAGGAACATGTTTTAACGGCATTACTCGTCGAATCGAAACAATTCCAGGCGCCGGATGAATCTTTTTTGGTTATGGTAAGTTTCACCATAAAGTTTCCCGCAGTAGTGTACTGATGAACAGGATTCTTTTCATTGCTCGATGAGCCATCTCCAAAAGTCCAGTACCAATTATTTGGATCACCATATGAAAGATCCCTGAACAAGAAAGTATTCTGTGTCTTGTTATTGGAATCCAGTACGGCTGAGAAGCCAGCCCTGCACTGGACATCGAGGCAAATAGAAAAATCAACCTCGATTGGCGATGGTGTGCTGTAAACTGTATTGGAGTGAAGAACATTATTGCAGTCATAAGTAGCTACACTGATCGGGATCCCATCATATATGGATGCAATGGTATCTGCGTAGGCCCCTGTTGAATCACTATAAACGACATTTGAATATTCAATA
>Ga0181533_1000628_pt1 | contig 47551 bp, 37 predicted proteins | sample PEATcosm2014_Bin_45_FD_119772 | JGI IMG/M metagenome (GOLD analysis project Ga0181533, IMG submission 119772) | Peatland microbial communities from MTU Mesocosm Facility, Houghton, MI, USA - PEATcosm2014_Bin11_60_metaG | ecosystem: Environmental > Terrestrial > Soil > Wetlands > Peat | place... | reverse complement strand
TTGCCATTTTCGGCGGCCGAAGGTCCGAGTCCAGCCGTTGCAGGCAGTCGTGCTGACGGTCCACGCACTTTAGTCGGCTTATCGTCAGCGAACCGTTCCGAGCGAATTACCGTCTACCCGGAAGTTATCTTTTCGTTAATACTTCCATACACCTTCGGCGCGGATGATGCTGCTCATCGAGAATCTGCGCAAGATAGACGCGGTCATCCTTCATAAATCGTGGCCAGGCCCGCGCGGCCTCACGGTTCCTTGCGATGCTTCCGGTTATGTTCCGCACCGCGCATCAGCAGCACTACGGGAATGTTGAGCAGGATGAGAAGCCCCATCAGGAAAAATGCGTCGGCATAGCTGAGCAGCGCCGCCTGCTGTTGCAACATCCGGTAGAGAAGCCCGCCGGCCTTCTGCACTGCGGTTGCGCGGTCAAAACCCTGATGCGCCAGGAAGGGCGCGAACTGCGCCATGGCCTGCTGCCCGGGCGTGCTTGACGGCGTGAAGTGGCTCACGAGGACCTGCTGGTGAAACTGTTCGCGCCGCGCCATCATCGTGGTGACGAATGAAATGCCCATGCTGGACCCGACGTTGCGCATGGTATTGAACAGGCTGGTTGCGTAGCCCGTCTCCGCCTTGGGAACCGGGCTCATGGTCAGAGTGGCCAAGGGCACAAACAGGAGGCCCAAAGCGAAACCCTGCACGATCTGAATCCAGAAGATGTCCCAGGTGCCGGAGTCGAGGGTCATCCGCGAGTAGCCGAAGAAGCAAAGCCCGGAGACGGCGAAGCCAACGATCAGCAGGCGGCGTGCGTCCCATCCCCTGCCCAGCAGGAAAGCCACCAGCGGCATGCACAGCGCCGTTCCCACGCCGCGCGGGCTGTTCCAGATTCCCGCGGTTGTAGCCGACCAGCCCAGCAGGGTTTGCATGAAGAGCGGCAGCAGCACCAGGCTGCCATAGAGCACGAATCCCATGATCGTGACCAGCACAATTCCTGAAGCAAACGTGCGCGAGTGCATCAGGCTGAAGTGCACGATGGGGTCCTTGGCGCGCAGCTCGCGCAACACGAAGGCCGCGAGACAAACCAGCGCGACCACGCACAATACGCGAATCAGGATCGATCCAAACCAGTCTTTCTCCTGGCCTTTGTCGAGCATGATCTGCAGGGCGCCCATGCCCACCGCCAGCATGCCGATGCCCCAGGCGTCCACGCCCATCGTGCGCCGCCGCAGATAATGTGGATCGTAAATATACTGCGAGATCAGCAGCAGACTCAGTATCCCCACCGGCAGGTTGATGAAGAAGACCCAGCGCCACGTCCAGGTATCGGTGATCCAGCCGCCCAGCGTGGGCCCCAGGATGGGCGCTGCGATAATCCCCAGACTCCAGAAGGCCATGGCTTTGCCCTGCTCTTTGCCGGGAAATTCTTCGAGCAATACGGCCTGCGAAAGCGGCTGCAAGCCGCCGCCGGTGGCGCCCTGCACCACGCGAAAGACAATCAGCATGGGCAGATTCAGCGCCACTCCGCACAGCAGGCTGGACAGCGTAAAGCCGGCCACGGCGAGCAGCAGTACGCGCTTGCGGCCCAGCACGCCCGCCAGCCATCCGGTAATGGGCAGAACGATGGCGTTGGCCACCAGATAGGAAGTGAGCACCCAGGTGGCTTCATCCACGGTTGAGGAAAGCGAGCCCGCGATGTGCGGCAGGCTGACGTTGACCACCGAGGTATCCAGCACCTGCATCACGGCGCTCGACATCACGGCGATGGCGATCATCCAGCGGTGCGGGGGAATGGCCTCAGCATCGAGAGAGGAACGCGCAAAAGCCGCTGGCGTCCCTGCAGGAATGGCGCCCGCGGCCGGCGCGGCGCCAACGAGGCCGGGAATGGGGAGATCATCCACGGCTGCCCGCCCTGTGCCGGGTGCAGAACAGCCGATGAGGGGCGGCAAGCCGGCAGCCCGCTGCGGCAGCAGAAACGGTCTCGGCGATGCTTCGTGCGCGCACAGCCAAACCTCCGCAATCTCGCTTCGTGCAGCCGGCGAGAGTGGCCTCCATAAGTTAATGGAAAACTAAACGCAGCTTAACCCCGGGCCAGCGCAGCGTCAATCGCCGCGCACCGCATTGCACCGCAAGAGTCCGGCTCATTCCGCTGGCGCGCCGCCTCCGAGCCCGACGATTTACTCTATTTGCAGATACGCCATGCTCCTCGAATCGCTTCGCGAACAAGTGCTCCACGCCAACCAGGAAATCGCGCGCCGCGGTCTGGCGCCCCACACCTTCGGCAACGCCAGCGGCATCGACCGTTCGGATATTGCCCGGTCGGGCCGGGGGCCGCTCGTTGTCATCAAGCCGAGCGGCGTGGATTACGCCAGCCTTAAGCCCGCCGACCTCGTGGTCACCGATCTGGACGGCAACATAGTGGAAGGCTCGCTGCGGCCGTCGAGCGATCTCGACACGCACACTCTGCTTTACCGCGAATTTCCGCAGATCGGCGGCATCGTCCACACCCACTCTGAGTTCGCCACATCGTGGGCGCAGGCCGGCCGTGCCATTCCCTGTCTCGGCACCACCCACGCCGACTACTTCCACGGCCCCATTCCCGTCACCGAACCCCTTACCGCCGAGGAGGTCGATGAAGCGTACGTTCGCAACACCGGCGCGGTCATCGTTCGGCTCTTTCACACTGAAGATCTCGATCCCGTTGCCGTTCCTGGCGTACTGGTTGCGGGCCACGCGCCCTTTGCGTGGGGCAAGACCCCCGCCGAAGCCGTGGAACACGCCGACGTCCTGGAGTACATCGCCCGGCTGGCCTTCCGCAGTGTGCTGCTCGGAGCTCCCGAGGCCGGCATTCCGCACTACGTGAAAGAGCACCACTACCTTCGCAAGCACGGTCCGAAGGCGACTTACGGCCAGCCCTGAGCCGGGTTGCAGCTCGCGAACCGGCCCGGAAATTTGCCGCGTTCCGAAGGGAAGCTTCCGCTCGCAGGGGGCTGTGTTCCAACTCCGCTAGCGCCGCTAACCCCGCCAACTCCGCTGTCTTTTCGGCAATAACCTGCTGGATATGAGCGATCTACCATTTATCATAGGTATATCTCTTTCTTTGGAGGTCACCTCCGGGTTTCTCAATCTGATGGCGTGATTTGGCTCACATTTTTGTAACGTTTGGCAGAACTTCGAGTCCATATCATGCGTAGATTCAAACGATTGGCCAGCGGTAACCGGGCCATCGGCGCGCCTCACCTGCGTGGCAACTGACGTGCAAGCATTCATGGAGTAGGAAACCTCCCTCGTATGGACAAAAGCCTCCTCAATCGCGTGCAGGCTACATTGCTGGCCTTGGCGACTGCGGCTTTGTTCGTACTCGCTGTCTTCAACCTGCTGCAGGAGCGCGAGTTTCAGCAGCCCACGGACGGCGTGTGGTGGCACGAGGCGCACGGGGGACTGATCGCCGACCGCGTGCTGCCCGCCATGCCCGGCCAGCACGCCTTCATCCAGGTAAACGACCTGCTGACCGCGGTGAATGACGCTCCCGTGACCACGGTCGCCGATCTGGAGCGCGCGCTCTACGCCGCCGGTCCCTACGTCCAGGTTCGCTACAGCATCACCCGCGATAACATTCCCCTCGACACACCGGTGCAGGTGATTCCTGTGCCCGCGGATCGCAGCCTGGCACTCGGCTTGCGCATCATCGGGCTGATCTATCTGATCATCGGCTTCTACGTTCTCTTCCGGCGCTGGGGCGCCCCACGCGCTACGCATTTTTATCTCTTCTGCCTGGTCTCGTTCGCGCTTTACGCTCTCAAGTACACCGCGAAACTCGATCTGCTTGACTGGACGGTTTTCTGGACCAACGTGGTTGCCGAAGCTCTGCAGCCGGCGCTGTTTCTCCACTTCGCGCTGAGCTTTCCTGAGGAGCGTCTGAAGAAACTTCGCCGTCGCTGGCTATTGCCGCTGGTGTACGCGCCCGGCGCGGGGCTGCTGGCACTGTGGCTGTGGTCGATTGGCACCCGCGCGGCCACCAAGCTGCTGCTCGACCGGCTGGACCAGATCGCCACCGGCTATCTGGCCGTGTTCTACATCCTGGCCGCACTGCTGTTCCTGCGCAGCTACAGCCAGGCCACCACGCCGCTGCTGCGCCAGCAGTTGAAATGGGTCACGCGCGGAACCCTGCTCGCGGTGCTGCCATTCACGTTCTTTTACGCGGTTCCGTACCTGCTGCAGCTCAATCCGCCGTACCTGCTCACCAATCTCGCCGGTCTCTCGCTGGTGTTTTTGCCGCTCACGTTCGCCTGGGCCATCGTGCGCTACCGGCTGATGGACACGGACCTGATCTTCAAGCGCGGCGTGGCCTACACGCTGTCGGTAGCGCTCATTGGCGGCGGCTATTTCGGCATCATCGCCCTCATCGCCCTCGTGGTTCACCAGCGCCTGCCGGACTCTATGCGGGAGTGGGCGCTGGTCATCGCCATTCTAGTGACGGCCGCGGTCTTCGATCCCCTCAAGCGCCGCATTCAGGGCTGGGTGGATCGCGCCTTCGACCGTCATCGCTACGATTACCGCAAGGCCCTGGTCGAGTTCGGTCGCGGACTCAGTTCCGAGACCGATCTGCAGGCGCTGCTTCATTCCATCGTGGAGCAGTTGCCGCGCACGCTGCTCGTGGCCCGCGTGGCCATCTTCCTGTCCGGCGAATCGGGCGGCTTGCGCCTGGCAGCCTCGCACGGCCTGCCCGAAGAGATCGACAAAGACCCGCAGAGCGCGCAGAGCCTCGATCTGGGGTTCCTCAACTTCGACCGCGCCACCGATCACTCGCACATCTTTTTTGAGAACGCGCAGCAGGCCTTGCATCTGCCCCCGGAACAGCAGCGCACCGCGGCTCTCCTCGACCTGAACTACTATCTCCCCTGCCGCGTGGCCGAGTCGCCCTCTGGCGAAGGCAACGGCAAGACGCTCCGCGCTCCCGGCTTGCGTATCTTTGCGCACCCGCAGAACGGCGCCGCGGGCCGCACTATCGCCGTCATCGGCCTGGGCCGCACCCTGGGCGGAGACTTTCTATCCAGCGAAGACGTGGAGCTGCTGGAATCCCTTGCCAGCTACATCGGCATCGCTCTGCAGAACGCCAGCCTGTACGCGCGTCTCGAGGAAAAGATCGTCGAGTTCGAGCGCCTCAAGGAGTTCAACGAGAACATCGTTGAATCCATCAACGTGGGCATCTTCGCCATCGACCTCGAGGACCGCATCGAAAGCTGGAACGCGCAGATGGAGGCCATGTACGCGCTGAGCCGCGGCGAGGCCCTCGGCCAGGCACTCGGCGCCGTGTTCCCTTTGGAGTTCATCGAGGCGCTGGAGGGCTTCCGCAACCAACAGGGCGTGCATCATCTGTACAAGTTCCGCCTGACCACGCGCGCCGGCGAACTGCGCACCGCCAACATCGCCATTGCGCCGTTGCTCTCGCGCGACTTCGTGTCCGTGGGCCGCATCGTGCTCGTCGACGACATCACCGAGCGCGTGGCTCTGGAAACCCAGCTCGCGCAAGCCGACAAGCTCAGCTCCATCGGCCTGCTCGCCGCCGGCGTCGCGCATGAGATCAACACCCCGCTGGCAGTCATCTCTTCGTATGCGCAGATGCTGGCCAAGCAACTGCGCGGCGACGCTCGCGCCGACGATCGACTGGGGCCCGTGCTCGACAAGATCACGCAGCAGAGCTTCCGCGCCGCGGAAATCGCCAACGGCTTGCTGAACTTTTCCCGCACCTCCACTACGGAGTTCCGCGCCACCGACCTGAATCAAGTGATTCGCGACACGCTCTCGCTGCTCGAACATCAGTTCAAGACCGCGCAGATTCTGGTCGATCTCGATCTTGCCGGAGAGCTTCCGCCCATCCACGGCAACCCCGGTAAATTGCAGCAGGTCTTCCTGAACCTGCTTCTCAACGCCAAGGAGGCGATGCCCGGCGGCGGCCGCCTGCGCGTGGCCACGATGCTGAACGGCCACGTGGAGGCGGTGATTTCCGATTCCGGCTCCGGCATCGCGCCCGAGCACATCAAGCGCATCTACGATCCCTTCTTCACTACCAAGAACATACCCGGCGACAGGCGGGGCACCGGTCTGGGCCTCGCGGTCAGCTACGGCATCATCCAGGAACACGCCGGAAAAATCCATGTGGAAAGCGCGATCGGCGCCGGCACCACCTTTCACCTTGAGTTTCCCCTGTTGAGGAATTCTGTTCATGTTTGAGCCCGGTACCGAGGAAGAACTGACCTTGAACGCATCCGATTCCGCAGCGGCCATTAACGGCAATTCTCCCGCGGCCACCATCCTGGTGGTCGACGACGAGGCCGGCATTCGCGAGTCGCTGGAGGTGCTGCTCGGTTTCGAAAACTATGTTGTGAAAACCGCGGCCAACGGCGAAGAGGGACTGAACCTCCTGGATCGCGAGACCTTCGATCTCATGCTTCTCGATCTGGCGCTGCCTGGCCAGAGCGGCCTGGAACTGCTGCCGCAATTCAAGGAGCGCCAGCCGGATCTGCCCATCATCATGATTACGGCCTACGGCACCGTCGACAACGTGGTCGAAGCCATTCGCGCGGGCGCGGAAAACTTCATCCAGAAGCCCTGGGACAACGAAAAACTGCTGGCCGACATTCGCTCGGCCGTGGCCCGCCATCGTGCCGAGGAGGAAAACCTTCAGCTCAAGCGCACCCTGAAGCAGCGCTACAACTTCTCCAATATCGTGGGCAAAAGCGAGTGCATGCTGCGCGTCTTCGACCTGGTGGCGCAGGTGGCGCCCAGCCGGTCGACGATTCTGATTCAGGGCGAGAGCGGCACGGGCAAGGAGGTCATCGCCAAGGCCATCCACGCCAACTCGCCGCGCCGCGACAGGCCCTTCGTGCCTATCAACACCGGCGCCATGCCGTCGGAGTTGCTCGAATCCACGCTCTTTGGCCACGTGAAAGGCGCGTTCACTTCCGCGGTGGCGTCCAAGAAGGGCCTGTTTGAAGTGGCCAACGGGGGCACGCTGTTTCTGGACGAGATCGCGACCATGGGCATGGACACGCAGGCCAAGATCCTGCGCGTGCTGCAGGACCGCCGCTTCATGCACCTGGGTGGCATCCAGGAGATTCAGGTGGACGTGCGTATCCTGGCCGCCACTAACGTCGACCTGCGCCAGGCGGTGCGCGATGGCCATTTCCGCGAGGACCTTTTTTACCGCCTCAACGTCATTACCGTCGATCTGCCGCCGTTGCGCTCGCGCCGCGAAGACATCCCGCTGCTCGCCCAGCACTTCCTCGACTTCTACTCCACCGAGAACAACCTCGCCTTGCGCAGGCTGTCCACGGACGCCATGCGCGCGCTCATCGATTACGACTGGCCGGGCAACGTCCGCGAGCTCGAGAATGCCATCGAGCGCGGCGTCGTGCTCTCGTCCGACCCGGTCATCGGCGCCGACCTGCTCCCCGGCCACATCACGGGCCGCAGCTTTCAGGATGCGCTCCTCGAGCACAATCCCAACTCTTCGCTCTTCGACATTATCGAGGTGATCGAGCGCCGCATTATTGTGGAGAAGCTGGAGCGCTGCAACTGGAACCAGACCGACGCCGCCGAGCAGTTCCGCGTCCCGCTCTCCACGCTGAACCAGAAGATCAAGCGGTTGAACATCGAGATCCGGAAGAAGGGCAGGGAATAGGGAAGCAGGGAACAGAGATTAGGGACCAGGGAACAGTGCCGCCGAGGCAGAGCGTATAATTCGACGCTGACCGAGTCCTTGGAGAATCCAATGCATGTGAGAGATGGCATGCCTCACTCGCTCGCAGTCGCTTTCGTTGCCACAATCTGCGCCATTCACGCAATCGCTCAGGGAACACCCCAAAGCCCATCCGGTGAAGGGCCGAGCGCAAGTCCGCAATCCAAAACCGAAAGCGTCGCTAATGGGTGGGCGGAAATCGTCGCGCACGCTCGTCCTGCGGTCGTGGTTATAGAAACTGATAAGGGCTTGGCTAGCGGATTCGTAATCAAGCCTGACGGGATCATAGTTACCAATCACCACGTCGTGGCCGACGCTACAGCGATGGCGGTCAAACTCGCATCGGGGGAGGTTTACAGGAACGTGTACCTTCTCAGCTCTGACCCCACCGATGATCTCGCATTCCTCAAGATCGAAGCGGTTGACCTTCCGACGATACCGTTGGGCAACTCGAACGATGTGCAGGTGGGTGAGGATGTGCTACTGGTCGGCGCTCCGCAGGGGCTTGAGCAAACGGTATCAAATGGCTTAATTAGTGGCATCCGCCTCGACGAAGGCGTTCGCGTCCTACAGACATCAGCGGCGGCAAGTCCCGGAAGCAGCGGCGGACCCTTGTTAAATCGGAATGGGGAAGCAGTTGGAGTCATGTCCTTCAAGGTTGTGAATGGGGAGAATCTGAATTTCACGATCCCGATTAATTACGTGCGTGGAAAGTTGGGTACCCTAACTTCATCGATCCCGCAAGCATTTGCGCCGCTGCAGGGTCCGGCGGAAAAACACCGAGGCGTTTTGGTCGCCGGGTATGGTTCCGGTCAGTTCTCGAGTGTCTATATGGAATTGCTCGACTTTCTGAGCACGAGTGGCGTGGAGATTGCCAATAATGGAGCACAAAAGTTCACAAACATCAACGAGACTGGCTATATGCCTCTGTCTGCCCTGATCGAGACGCTGCCTAAGACTGGCGCCGAAAGTCTGTTGTACGTCAAGGTAGAGCAAGGTGAGGTCATGCTCAACGGAGGTTTCCGAGTTACGGTCTCTTTCCAGTGCTTCGACGCTGCAGGGCGTCCCTTGTGGAATGAAAGAGCCTCCAACGTGCTAATAAATGGGGCGAACCCTTTTGGGCGCTCTTCTGGTTGGAAGAGCAAGCTATCTCCCCATATCGGCAAACCGGGACTGCCATTAAAGCCGGGCCAAGAGGAACGACCGCCGGAACCTAAGAGGTAGCCGCGTATAGTGAGAATCTGCGAGTTACCGGCTGATCCCTGCCCCTGAAACCTGACACCTGCCATGACCTACTTCCTCTTCAAATCCGAACCCAGCGTCTACTCCTTCGACGATCTCGTGCGCGACGGCGAAACCGTGTGGGACGGCGTGACGAATCCGACCGCCGACAAGAATCTGCGCGAGATGAAGCCGGGAGCGAAGTGGATTTTCTACCACACCGGCGATGAGCGCACCGCGGTCGGCACGGGAACGGTCGTCAGCGTGGACGCAACCGATCCCAAGGTTCCCATCGTCCGCGTGAAGGCGGGCAAGCGCCTGAAGCAGCCGAAGACTCTTGCCCAGATCAAGGCCGAGAAAATCTTCAAGACCTCGCCACTGCTTACTATTGGCCGCCTCTCCGTGGTCCCGCTCAGCAAAGAGCAGTGGAAATGGTTTGTGGCTTAAGGGACTTGGCGCAAGCGGTCATTCAACTCTTCCAGGTTGCGCACGAACCACACAGTTGATCCGCGATTACACTCGACTACAAAATCGTGGAGTGCTTTACTGGCGGCGCTTAGAGGCGTAATGTCGCCGATGATGGCGATGCGCAGTTGATATGTCATGAACTTCTGCAGCACTTCTCCCGCGATGCCGCTGCGCAGATGGAAGAACTCTTCTCCCAATCGCTCAATTGGAACGGCAACCCACTCTGCTTCCTGGCTACGCGCGGCGCTAATCACCTCCGATGCAGAAGAGAGATTGCCGAGCGGCGGGCCCGCGGCCGGATATTCCAGAATTCGACAGCCTTGCGATTCGTGAAGCGTCGTTTCCTGTGTCATCGGTCATCCTGGCTCGCCCTTGAGCCACGCCTTCGTATTCAGCAGTTGCCGCTGGTCCAGACTCCACACCTTGCCGGTAAGCTCGTCGGGCGCTCTGCCTTCGCGCGCGGACTTCTCAAACTCCTGCGCCATGGCCATCACCTTTGCGTCCAGATCGTCGAGGAAATTAAGCACCAGCGCCTCGGGAATCATGGGCAGCTTAGGCGAGCCGAATTCGAGCTTGCCGTGATGCGACAGAATCATGTGCAGCACCAGGGTACGGAGCCGATCGGGAAAATCGGGCAATGCAGCGATGATTTTCTCCACCAAGTCCACGCCCATTTGGATGTGCCCCAGCAGCACGCCCTCGACGGTGTAGTCGAAGCCGGTTTCCCACTCGAGCTCGCGAATTTTTCCGATGTCGTGCAGAATCACGCCGGTGACGAGCAGGTCGCGGTCGAGCAGCGGATAGTGTGCGGCCACGCGGTCGGCCAGTCCCAGCAGACTCACCACATGCTCCAGCAGCCCGCCCAGCCACGCGTGGTGCAGTTGCCGCGCCGCCGGGGCCTCGCGATACGCCTGCGCAAGAGCCGCGTCGGCAAGCAGTGCATGGAGCAGCCGCTTCAGGTCTGCATTTGTGAGGCTCTCGACGCTGGCCTCAAGCTGACGCCATAAAACGCCCACGTCCTGGCTGGTGGCGGGCAGCATGTCGAGTTTGTCGGCCTCGCCGGCCTGCGCCTTGCGCAGTTGATCCACCTTCATCTGCGCGCGATCGTCGTAGCGCGAGATGCTGCCGCGCACTTTGACCATGTCGCCGCGATCGAAGTCTTTGGCGATGCGCGGATCACCCAGCTCCCACACGCGCGCCTCGATGGGGCCGGTTTTGTCACCGAGCGTCAGATTCAGGTACGCCTTGTTTTGCTTGGTCGTCCGCTGCTGCTTGGCCAGAACCAGGAAGTAGCCGTCGAAGAGCTTTCCTTCGTCGAAGCCCATGAGATCGGAAACATAGATGTCTTTCATTCTGCCGAGAAGATTAACGCAAATGGGCCGCCGCGCCAAGAATCGCGCGAAACTGCCCTGAAATGGCTCGGGCCCGGGAGCATTTCCCAGGCCCGAGCAATGGTGTTGATTGCTGTTGAGCGCTACTGTTGTGGCGGTTGCTGTGGCTGCGGCGCGGGCGCATCCTGCGCGGGAGCGGGCGCGGGAGCTCCCGGAACCGGCGGAATCGGCGTAGGCTGCACGACCGGCTTCGGCCCATTGTCGGTCTGGTTCTTCTTCTGCTGCGACATGCGCGTCTTTTCAGCAGTGGTCTCAGAGGACTTTTTCTTCTTTTTGGTGGTCGCGTTCGGCTCCAAAGGAGCCGACTGCGTCTGCCGGTCGGCCACTTCGGCCGCATCCGGCGGCGCAGGCGCCAGCGCATCGCCCGGCGCACCGCTCCCCTTTGGCTTTTTGGGCTCGCGCGCACGCGCGCTGAATCGCGTCTTCTTAGTGGGCGCCGTGGGTTCCAGCGGATTGGCCGGCTGCTCCGCGTTGGAAGCCTGTTCCGGCAGCGCGCCGGCGTTTTCAGTGGACGAATTCGTCGATGCCGTGGGCAGGGTTTCGCGCGGCGCCATGCCGTAACGAATCTTCTCTCTCTTGCCGGGCTTTTCCGTGCCTTTTTCGCCCTTCTTGTCCTTCTTTGCGGAGGCGGGCGTTGCCGCCGGCGTGGCTGCCGGCGCTGGCGTGGGCTCCGCATTTTCATCCGCGGCCGGCGCCGGCGCAACCGCTCCCGATTTCTGCCGGAAGGTGCGCGTGCTCTCGCGGAACCGCGTCCGCTCTACCTTGGCCTTTTTCTTTGGCGCGGGCGGCACGTAGGCGCTGAAGTTAATGCTGGGATGCAGCTCGCCGTAGGTCGCGGCGGAATCCGTATATCCCGTTTGGATCCAGATGAAGGCCTCGTCGCGCATCTTGCTGAGATAATCGCGGATCGCCGGTTCCATCCGGCTCATGTAGTAGGCCTCTTCCACATCCTGCGTTACTTCCTTGAAAGGCCGCGGCCCGCCCGGTATGTGTTGCACCACCTTCAGGATGATGTAGCCCTGCCGCGTGAGGATGGGATCGGTGTATTGGCCGGAGTTCAGGTTGAAGGTCTGATCCTCAAGCAGCTTGCCAAGCTGGCCGCGCTTGTATTGCCCCAGGTCGCCGCCCTCCGACGCCGTGGGGCCGTCGCTGAAGCTGCGCGCCAGTTGCGCAAAGTCGCCGCCGGCGTGCAGCCGGGCTTCGATATCGTCGGCCTTGGCCTTGGCCGCAGCCACTTTGGCGGGATCGTCGGCGCCGGTCCCGGTGGAGATCAGAATCTCGCTCAGCCGCTCACTTTCCGGCTGCGCGTAATCCTGCTTGTGCGCCTCGTAGTAGCGCTCCACCTCGCCCGGCGTCATCTGGATGTGTTCGCCAACCTCCTGCCGCATCACTTCCTGCGTGACGATCTGGTTACGGATGTTGGCTTTGAAGTCTTCAAACGAGACACCCTGCTCCCGGGCGGCCTTCTCCAGGTCGTCGATCGATTCCAAATTGTATTGCTTGCGAATCTCGTCCAGTTTCTTCACCAGCTCGGTCTCGCCGGTAACGTTCAGCTCCTTGCCTTTGGAGAGCCACAGTTGCTGGTCGATCAGGTCGCGCAGCAGGTCCTTGTGCGCTGTGGAGATCTCCTGCATGGTTTCTTGATGCTGCCGGCCCACCTGGTCCATATCGGCCAGGGCGCGATCGTAGTCCGATTTGGTGATGATCTGATCGTTCACGCGGGCAATGATGCCCTCGGCCACGATTCCGCCATAGGGGCTGGCCGGCTCGTTGGCCTGGGCGCGCGCCAAAGTGTTACCCGCAAGCAGCATCGTGCCGAGCACGAAAGCCGCGAATGTGCGAAGAAGTCTTGAAGTCATAATGTGGGCAACCGGCTGGGCGGCTGATTTCGAGTTTTCTGCCACCTGATGCATAGACGCCATTGTAAATGCCAGGGCAGCAGGAATGCGATTTTCCCGGCCGTGCCCCATCCTTTCCGCGTCCTTGCCGGAAAGGGTGGGAGACCAACTCCGCGGTCCTCGCTGCTACCGGACTGTCCCGCGTGCGCGTCTAATATGGCGGTGCTATACTTTAGCCCAGGACGGCTCTGCGGACGTTCCGCGAGCGGTTTTCGCATCTCCCTGGCCTTGCCGGAACTGGGCAAGGTCAATTTTTATCGAGCGGCTATCTTGTAACTTGCAGGATTCGCTCCGGGTAGATGCGAGCCTGAAGGCGATCATCGGTGCGATTTCCGCGCCCGCGCGCCCGCGCACAGGCCGTCTGGAGGTTCAGTTTGCCGAGGTCCGGATTCTCCATGACCCCGCGCGCCCGCCGCGCGCTCTTCGCTCTCGCCGTGTTCTTCACCGTCTGTGCTGTTGCCGGCACCGTCCTGGAACGCCGTGTGGGCGCGCAGTCCTCACAGGACGAGAGCCAGCTCCGTGACAGCCTCAAGACCTTTACCGACGTCTATGCGCTGGTGGAGCAGAACTACGCCGAGCCCATCACCGGCAACAAGGCCGATGACGCCATCTACGACGGCGCCATTCCCGGCATGTTGCAGGTGCTCGATCCCCACTCGCACTTTTACGATCCCAAGTCCTACGCCCGCCTGCGCGAAGACCAGCGCGGCCATTACTACGGCGTGGGCATGGTCATCCAGCAACAGAACGATGACGGCAAGACCAAGGTCTTCGTGGTCACGCCCTACGAGGACACGCCCTCCTTCCGCGCCGGCATTCATCCCGGCGACCAGATCGTCGCGGTCGACGGCAAATCCACCGAAGGCTGGACTTCGGACCAGGTGGCGAAGGCGCTCAAGGGCCCCAAGGGAACGCAGGTAGAAGTCTCCACGCTTCGCTACGGCCAGCCCAAGCCGCTGGTCTTCGATCTGATTCGCGACGAGATTCCGCATCCCTCCATCGACCTCAAGTTTGAGATTCGTCCCGGCATCGGCTACATCCATCTCACGCAGTTTCAGGAAACCACCGGCGACGAGATGGAGGATGCCATCAACGGCTTCAGCAACCTCAAGGGCCTGGTGCTGGATTTGCGCGAGAACCCCGGCGGTCTGTTGAACCAGGCTGTCGACGTCTGCGACCATCTGCTGACCAAGGGCCAGACCATCGTGACGCAGCGCGGCCGCGCCTACTCCGACGTGAACTACACCGCGACCCACGGCAACGGCGGCAAGACCTTCCCCATCGTGGTGCTGGTCAATCGCGACACCGCATCGGCCGCTGAGATCGTCTCCGGCGCATTGCAGGATCACGACCGCGCCCTCATCGTGGGCGAAACCACTTTTGGCAAGGGCCTGGTGCAGACCGTCTACAACCTCAGCGAGAACACCGGCCTGGCGCTGACGACGTATCACTACTACACGCCCTCCGGCCGTCTCATTCAGCGCAATTACGAAGGCGTTTCGCTCTACGACTACTACAATCACGCCGGCGCCTTGGCGCCCGACTCCACAAACCGCGAGGTCAAGCTGACCGACTCGGGCCGCACCGTTTATGGCGGCGGCGGCATCGCGCCCGACGAAAAGATCGACGCGCCGAAGACCAACCGCTTCCAGGACGAACTGATCTACAAGGACATTCTCGCTCCCGGTGCCGGGTCCGGCAGCTTTGGACCGATTTTTGTAGCCACCCACACCGTTGACAAGAATTTCCAAGTGGACGATGCGGTGATGGCCGAATTCAAGAAGTACCTCACCGCGCAAGGTGTCGAGTGGACCGAAGCCGACATCAACGGCGCCTCCGACTGGATCAAGGCGCGCATCAAGAAAGACATCGTTACCATTCAGTCCGGCCAGCTCCAGGGCCTGCGCGTGATTGCCGATTGGGATCCCGAGATCCAGAAGGCGCTCACCTATATGCCCGAGGCGCAAGCCCTCGAAGACAGCGCCCACAAGGTTCTGGCGGAAAAAGCGCAGGCGCGCAGCACCGCGCCGCAGGGCGTTCCCGCGCAGCCCTGAAGCGCAAGGCTTGCTCTCAACTGAAAAGGCCATCCCGCGGGATGGCCTTTCTGCTGCGTCAATCCTTTGCTCTTGCTCGGAAGCTCATTGAGTCATTGATTTGTCATCCTGAGCGACGAGCGGAGCGAGGAGTCGAAGGACCCGCGGTTGCTTTTAGGCGAACGCAGCCACGCACAAATCTCCGTGCCCCGTCCTTTTCGCGTCTTGCGCGAAAAGGGTGGGAAAGCAAGAGGGCAATCCCGCCCTCCCATCGCTCCCCATGAAGGCGAGCGATGCCGAACCATGCCGGCGCGTTCGAGCCGCTTCCTACTTTGGCGGCGGAGGCGTGAAAATCTCACGTCTGCTCGCGGGTTCCGGTTTCGGCTTCGGCTTCGGAGCCTTCTTCGCTTCTTTTCTGCCTTTATCTTTGCTTCCCATGCAGCTAGCATGACACAGACGCCCGCCGCTGAAAAGTCCCGCAAACGATGTCCCGTGCCCCATCCTTCCGGCGTCTTTTGCCGGAAGGGTGGGAAAGCACGAACCTCAGCCCATCTCTTTCAACCCAGCACGAAAAATGGGTGCCCCACATCTCGCTTTTGAGATGTGGGAAACCACGAACCTAAACTCCGCTCTTGCGCTTCATCACTTCTGCCACAAATCCTGGGCGCGAACTCTTCCAGAACTTTGCCAGGTCGTCGGTGTACCCTTTCACGGCCCACGGCGCTCTTTCGCTGGCCAGCACCAGCAGCTCGTCCACTTTTTTCTGGCTGCCGCCCATCTCTGCCTGGCCATCGCTGAAGTTCAGCGCCGCGGCGTAGGTTGTTCCCGCGGGAATAATGAAGTTCACGCGGCGCTTGACCGCCTTCTTGTACACCCACACCAGGTTATCCAGCCGGAACAGGTCGAAGCTCAACCACGCGTTCTTTACGGCGTAGTTCTGCGTCAGAATCCAGCCGCCGCGCTTGACTTTCACGGCCATCTCGAGCTCGCGCTCTACCTCGGCTGAGGTCACCGCCATGTCGCCCCACGCCTTGGCGCGGGTTACGGCCGGATGCTCAACCTGCCCCGAGAGCCGCCGCCACGAGCGCCACGCAAAGAACCCGAACAGCGCCTCTGCCAGCAACGCCCAGAAGGCTCCCACATATCCCGATTCGCGGTAGTTCGTATCCAGCAGCAGGGGATAAAACACGGCCTCGTCGGCCGGGTCAGTGCCCGGGGGAAACAGATCCGACTTCAAATCGAAGGGCATCGATCCCAGCTCCCCGCTCACCGTGGTCGAGGGCGTCTTCGCGCTCTTCACAATCAGAATGCGGTTGCCCACCTCCAGCGCGTAGTAGCCTGCCGACACGTTCTTGATGAAGCCGTCAGTAGTCGTCACCTCCTCGACGCCCGTGTTCAGCACCTTGTCGCCGGTAATGGTTACGTAGGGCGTGGCAATGGGCTGGTTGCTGTTGTCCGCATTTTGAGCTGCATCCAGATCTGCCGCGGTCGCCGGCGGAGGCCCCTTGAAGAACACTTTCATGTAGGCGCCGTTCACGGCGCAGATCCACACCACGATGGCCGTGACCACGAGGAAGAGTACGACCTGGCCAATCGACTTTTGACGCGCGGTACGCTCAATCCATGTCGTCATGGCGGGACTGTATCACACAGACAGAGTAGGTTGCGCAAAATTAATTCCCGCGGGCCACGGCATTTGCGCTGTGCCCCACCTCCTCCGTCCCGCTATTCTGGAAACATCATGACCCATTCATCCCGCCCTCTTCGCCGCGTGGCCGTTTTTTGTGGATCGGCCTTCGGATCGAATCCTGCTTTTCGCGCGGAAGCTTCGGCGCTCGGAGCCGCCATCGGCAAAGCCGGCCTGGGCCTGGTGTATGGCGGAGCCAGCCGCGGACTGATGGGCGTGCTGGCCGACGCGGCCCTGGACGAGGGCGCTGAAGTGATCGGCGTGTTGCCTGAGGCGTTAAGCGGCCGCGAGATCGCGCACACGCGCCTCACTTCGCTCGAGATCGTGCTCACCATGCACGAGCGCAAGGCCCGCATCCACGAGCTTTCCGATGCCATCCTGGTGCTGCCGGGCGGCTACGGCACGCTCGACGAGTTGCTGGAAGCCGTTACCTGGGCGCAGATCGGCCTGCATGCCAAGCCGTGCATCCTCATCAACACGGTGAACTACTGGGACGGCTTGCTGGCGTTTCTCGATACCGCCGTGACCAACGGCTTTATTGATGCACGCAACAGGGGACTGATGCGCGTGGCCGCGAATGCAGCCGATGCACTGAGCATGGCTGCTGAGGCCTGATCCGAATCCAATCCGGCACCAAAATACTGCCGTGCCCCATCCTTTTCGCGTTTTCTGCGAAAAGGGTGGGAAAGCACCAGATTTTGGGCCGGATCAATTAGCGCACGCGGCTGTATCATGCACCTATGTCAAAAAAGCTTCGCTTCGGCGTGCTCAGCACCGCCAATATCGGCCTCAAGAAAGTGCTTCCTGCGATGCAGCAGGGCGAGTTCACCACGGTTGCAGCCATCGCATCACGAGATCTAGCGAAAGCGCGCGAGGCAGCCGCCCAACTGGGCATTCCTACGGCCTACGGATCGTATGAGGAGCTGCTCGCCGATCCCAACATCGACGCCATCTACAACCCGCTGCCCAATCCGCTGCACGTGCCTTTGACCGTGAAGGCCGCCGAAGCCGGCAAGCATGTGCTGTGCGAGAAACCGCTGAGCATGACCGTGGCCGAAGCCAAGACTCTGCTCGGCGTGCGCGAGCGCACCGGCGTAAAAATCTGCGAGGCCTTCATGATTCGCAGCGCGCAGCAGTGGCTGCGCGTGCGCCAGCTTCTGGACGAGGGCCGCATCGGCGAGTTGCGCGCCGTCAACGCGCATTTCAGCTACCACAACGTCAACCCCGGCAACATTCGCAACCGCGTGGAGACGGGCGGTGGCGGCGTGTACGACATCGGCTGCTACTGCATCCAGGCTTCGCGCTTTGCCTTCAAACAGGAACCGCGGCGCGTGGTGGCGATTCTCGATCGCGATCCGCAAATGGGCACTGATCGGCTGGCCTCGGCGATCCTCGACTTTCCCTCCGGCCAGGCCATCTTTACCTGCAGTACGCAAATGATTCCGTTCCAGAAGGTGCATCTTCTGGGCACGCGCGGCCGCATCGAGCTTGAGATTCCCTTCAACGCGCCCAGCGACCGGCCTACGCGCCTCTTCATCGACGCGACCGGCGACCTGAGCTTCAACGGCATCTCCACAGAGACCTTCCCCACCGCGGATCAGTACACGCTGCAGGGGGACGCATTCGCGCGCGCGGTTCTGGAAAACACCGAGGTTCCGGTTCCGCTTGAAGATTCCATTGCGAACATGGCCGTCATTGAAGCCATCTTCCGCTCCGGGAATTCAGGGCAGTGGGAAGCGGTGGAACAATAAACATCGAATTCGTGCCCCATCCTTTCGGCGTTCTTTGCCGAAAGGGTGGGATTCCACGTCACGCCGGCTTGGCTGCCGTGGCGCACGCGAACATGTCGTGGCTCAGCGCTTCCATGCGCCGGGGATCGGTGTCCCACGCGAACATGAAGCGCGCCGCGCCGCCGATGAAGGTGTAGAAGTTCCAGCCGCGGGCCCTCAGCGAGCTGAGGATCTCGTCCGAAGCCATGAGAAAAACCGCGTTGGCCTCAACCGGCTGCGCCAGCTTGATGCCGGGGATGGAGGCAATGAGCAAGGCAAAATGCTGCGCACAGCGGTTGGCATGCTCGGCATTGCGCAGCCACGCGCCGCTCTCGAGCATTCCCACCCACGGCGCAGAGAGAAACCGCATCTTCGACGCCAGTTGACCTGCCTGCTTGCACCGGTAATCGAAGTCCGTGGCCAGCGCGCGATCGAAAAACAGCACCGCTTCTCCCAGCGCCATGCCGTTCTTGGCGCCGCCGAAGCAAAGCACATCCACGCCGCGCTTCCACGTCATCTCTGCCGGCGAGCAGCCCAGGCTGGCGCAGGCATTGGCAAAGCGCGCACCATCCATGTGCAGCGAGAGTCCCAGCGCTTTGCACTCCTCGGCTATCGCGCCCAGTTCCTTGAGCGAGTACACTCGCCCCGTCTCAGTGGATTGCGTGAGCGTGACCGCGCGCGGCTTGGGATAGTGAATGTCGTGGCGCTTGGTGGCGAGTTCGCGAATCGAGGCGGGCGTCAGCTTGCCGTCGGCGCTTGCCGCGGCGAGCAGCTTCGAACCGTTGGAAAAGAACTCGGGCGCGCCGCACTCGTCCGTTTCCACGTGCGACTGGTCTGAGCAGATGACGCTGTGATACGACTGGCAGAGCGAGGCCAGCGCCAGCGAATTGGCGGCGGTGCCATTGAAGACGAAGTACACTTCGCAGTCCTTTTCAAACAGGGTGCGGAAGGCATCGGCGGCTTTGGCCGTCCACGGATCGTCGCCATACGACGTGACGTGCCCGCGGTTCGCGGTTTCCATCGCAGCCCAAGCCTCGGGACAGATTCCCGCGTAGTTGTCGCTGGCAAACTGCTGGTGCAAATCCTTTTCGGCGATTTCAGTCATGGCGCATCCTCGTTCCATCAGGGCAAATGCCGGCCCGAATTGCTTTACATGAAGTGTAGAAGGTGGGCGGAGGGGGGCGATGCCATGGAGGGCCCTCTCGGTGGAGTCAGCGTGGATCGCTGGCAGGGATTCCGCGTGGATGCATTCAGAGCTCGAGCAGCGTTCCCATTTCGATAGGTCATCCGCCAAGGGTGAAAATTACGTTGATCGTTGTTTCAACTTCTACAGGCTGGTTATTGAGCTTATACGGCTTGTAGCGCCAGGTGCGCACGGCATCGACGGCGGCCTGCCGCAACATGGCCGGCCCGCTCACGGCGTGCAAATCCTTAATCGTTCCGTTTGCGGAAATAGTGGCGTGCAGTTCCACAGTGCCAGCCACATGGGCTGTTTTAGCCAGGGGCGGATAAATGGGCGGCGTGCTCTGAATCAGCATTCCAGTCGCGACGCCTGATGAAACAACAATTGGTTTGGAAGGTGCAATTTTAACGACGGGCTGTGCGTGTCCATTGAAGATGCCGGCATTTTCGCTGCCGCCGCCCAGACCGTCCGCACCGGCCGTGCCAAAGCTTGCGGGGGCTGGCTCATCTTGCGCGACTTGCTTCGGAATCCGTGTTGGCGCGGTCAGTTGATCGTTCATCAGATTCGTCTGCACTTGTGCGTAGGTCACTCCGTCCTCTTCGTCGGCCGGCTGGTTGCCCGTTGCCGGTTGCTTTTCGGTTGTTGCCAGCGGCTTGTCCTGAGTTAATGGTTTTTGGGCCGACGGCTTCGGCGTGTTCGTCTTCAACTGAGTATCGGTTGCTCCCGGAAGTGGCTGAACAGAATGTTTCGCCACGGATTTCGCTCCATGATGGAACAGCGGCATCATGAGGATGAGCGGAAGCAGAATCGAACCGGCGCTAACGGCAGCAACGGTCATCCACTTCTTCTTCGCCGTTTTCTGCTCTTTCTTGACTTTGATACTTTTCGGTGAAAACAACTGGAAGATAGCCTCGTCAGCTTCGTGTCTCTTTTTCGCCGTGGGTTCGGGTAAGTTACGCATTCCATCCACCGCAGCCGCGTTTGGCGAACCCGGCGCCACGGGAACCTCAATCGCCGTATGGCGAGCCTCTGGCTTGTGCGAAGTACGGCTGGGCGATCCATGTGCCAACTCGTCAATCAACTCATGCTGCTTAACAATGACTGGCGCGGACGAGGCTGAACCCGACTCACCGGGCCCGTCCTCCACGGGCGACAGGAATGTTTCACGGTCAGCGAATTGCTCAAGAGGCTTTGAAGTCTTGCCCAAGGAAGGAGCGGCGTCCCATGCTCCCCATAACGTACGGTTGTCGGGCCAAGGCGCAGAAGAAGCTTCGCTATCCCAATCGATGAAATCCTTTTGCTGCTTAACAAAGACTGGTGCGGACGAGACTGAACCCGAAACACGCGGTCTGTCCGCCAGGGATGCCAGAAAAGCTTCGCGGTCAGCGGATTGCCAAAGCGGATCTGGATTCTCGCCAAGAGAATGAGCGGCTTCCCATGCTTCCCTTTCAGCAGAGTTAACAGGCAAAGGCGCAGAAGATGCTTCGCTATCCCAATCGCCGAAATCCTCGGGAAGCGTTTCAGGTAGCAACGGAGCTAATTCTTTTGGAGATGCCATTGACCGTCCTCCCGTTTCTCGTAGATAGCACCTTTGTACATGCGGGTTTCGCGCGGGTATGTCCTGGCGGCAGCGCGTTCGCCCGTTACTTCCGCCGGCGCGGAATCTCCAGGGGCAGATTGGGTTGCGGTGAAGGTCCGCGCGGACTGAGTCTCACTGGCCGCGGTTGGCAATGAAGCAATGTGAGGCGATGCTTCCACCTCAAGCACGACCGCGGCTTGTGCCGTCGCGTATTTTTCAATGTCCGATGGAGTGAACGATGCGGAGAGGGTATACCTCCCCGGCGCGAGTACGTGGCCCGCGGAAGGAGTGTAGACAAATGTTCCCGGAACCGATGCCGTGGCATTCAACTGCATGATGCTTAGCGCAGTGCCGTAAGAAATGGCAGAAGGGATCGGCCAGGTGATGAAGGCTGGTAACTTCTCGGTAACAGTGAGCGACACAACCGCACGTACCGTCGTGTAATTCAAAGTGTCGGTCGGAGTGAAGGTTACTGAGAGCTCATGCATTCCCGGCGTGAGTACTTCGCCTGCGGCAGGTCTATAGGCAAATGATCCCGGCACTGTTGCTGTGGCATTGAGCTGAGTGGCGCTGAGGGCGGCACCGCAGACAACTGGATCCGGCGTGGGCCACGTGATAGCAGGAGTTGCCTTGGCGACAGTCAGTGATGCGACAGTCCGCGATGTAGAGTAGGCCAGAGTGTCTTCCGGGGTGAAAACCGCGGACAGTTTATGCTCTCCAGCTGCAAGTACCGCACCCAAGCCAGGGTTGTATTCAAATGCTCCCGGAACCGACGCCGCAGCACAGAGTTGCGTGGTGCTGAGCTGTGTGCCGTACGTAATCGGATCGGGTGCCGGCCATTGGATGGCAGACACTGCCCTGGCCACATTGAGCGACACGTTGGCCTGTGCTGCGGTGTAGTTCGCGCTCTCCGCGGGGGTGAAGGTTACCGAGAGCGTATGTCTTCCCGGAGGCAGCACCTCGCCCGGCGCGGGAGAGTAGTCGAATCTCCCAGGAACCGGCGCCGAGGCATTGAGCTGAGTATCATCCAAAGCGGCGCCGTAAATGATCTCGGCAGGTTCCGGCCAAGTGAGAGCCGGCGTTGCCTTGGTCACAACAATTGAAGTTGCGGCCTGCAGCGGAGCGTAACCGGAATCTGCGGGAGTGAATGTGACCCATAGCGTGTGCGTTCCGACCGGCAGCACATAGCCAGGGCCGGGTGTGTAGAGAAAAGTTCCCTCCACCGATGCTGTGGCGTTGAACTGGGCGTAGTTGAGCTTTTCCCCGTAAGCAATCGGGTCAGGTGCCGGCCATGTGATGCTCGGAGCCGTAAGCCCGTCGGCCGCAGTCGGAGCTGGAGTGCTCGGCGGTTCGTCATAGCCAGAATTCACGCGCGCAATTTCTCGACCGGGACCTTGATGGTCAAAATCCATCTTTCTTTCTGGTGGAATGGGGCGTCCCGAGATGGAACTGGCCATCTCCATGCAGACGTGCGAAAGGCGCGTTTCTCGAAGTCCGATGTCCCCGGACTGCTGGGCGCGTGCTGCGCCCTGATCATTTGGAATCTTCCACCGTATCGGCCTGCCGAGGGCCTTGACGATGACCTCTTCGTTCACGGTTTCGTGGAAGCGTGAATCAAACCGGTTGATCACGATTTCCAGGTTTGGACCACCTTCGGCGAAGCACTGTGAGATAAGGCGATTGGAATTGCGCAGTTCGGAGATGCCGGTCTGGGTGACCAGATAAACGGTCGACGCATCTTCGAACAGGGCTTTGGCCGCCACATCGATCCGCGATCCCACATCGACAATCACTTCATCGAATGCGCGCCGCGCGACGGCGATCAGCTTGTCGATGGCGCCTTTGGAAACCTCAACCTCGGGAAGTCTGGTGGGAGCCGCCAGCACGAATACTCCTGAGCGATGCTTGACCAGGAGATTTTGAAGAAGACTCGCATCCAGGCGGTTGATACTCCGGAAGGCGTCCTCCGTTGAGTAACCCGCAGAAATCCCCAGGCACAGCGCCGCGTCTCCAATGGGAAGAGCGAGGTCAATCAGCAGGACGCGCTGGTCTGGAGTCTGGGCCAGCGCGATCGCAATGTTGCACGCGACCGTCGTAACACCCGATCCCCCTTTGGCGCCGGTAAAGACGAGTACCCGTCCCAGAGTCTTATTTGCGGGGAGAGCTCTGTCACGAAGAATGGTTGCGGTCCGAACCAGAGCCTCGGCCACAGCGCCTCGCTCGAGAGGCAGAAGGAGGTATTCACGAGCTCCTGCACGCATGGCGCTGATCGCGACCTTCGGTTCAGACTTCGCCGAGTAGACCATGCTGATCGCCGCGTCGCTGGCGCGCGTTCTTTTCACTAGTTCCAGAGCAACATCCGGGTTACTGTCCAGGTCAAGGATGACCACGTCGAACGACGCCAGCAATCTTTGCAACGGTTCAAATTCCGGGGGGTAGTTATCGAACTCTCGGACAACTGCCCGACGAGTTTCAGCAAGAGCCTTGGCCACTGCCGAGCGTCTCTCCTGGTCTGGGCCAATCAGGGCAACCGACAAGTGCCCGGCTGCAATGGTCCCGGCACGTTTCAAGCCGAAATCTGGTGATACGTCTGCTGAACTCGCGGTACTTGGCGCTTTTTCAGTTGGAGTACTCATTGAAACACCAGCCGCCTTTCCGCCCAAATCTCAAATTGACAGGTCGTCCGGGAGCTTAACTCGCAGGTTTCTTCCGTCCTCAACGAACAAAGACGGTGCAATTCTGGGGAAAGCCTTCAATGCGAGCGTCAACTTACCGCAGCCTGCCCAACAACATGCTGTGGAGCGATAGTAATCATTTTTGAACCAGATATGGAACTAAGATAACCATTTGTGATATTACGAAAGTTCTATCGATCCATGCCGGGCAAACCGTTCCTCCAGCCAGCGCGATGATGGTTCTCTTGCGATCGCCGAATTCAGATTCCCGGGAGCACCAGGCGCGGCCTGCGCGTCTGGTGCAGTTCAACGCGGCTCGGCAGATGGAAGCGCTAACGCAGAAACGGGGAGCAGTGGAGGGAATGATTCAGTGAAAAGAGACGGGGAGTCGCTACAATTCACGCTACAGGGGCCTTTTTGCCTCTATCGTGCCACGGCTCTAAGTTATAGAAAGGAGTTGGAGGCGCGGGCCGGGATCGAACCGGCGCATAAAGGTTTTGCAGACCTCTCCCTTACCACTTGGGTACCGCGCCTTGGGCCGGGCTTTGAGCCGGAATCGTCCCACTCCGCCATGCACCTCGTCGATTGCTGCCGGGGTGGTGCGGAATGGAGCGGGAGACGAGACTTGAACTCGCGACCCTCGCCTTGGCAAGGCGATGCTCTACCACTGAGCTACTCCCGCTTGACGCAGATTCGAGTATACCGGGCCGCCGAAAGCGGGTCAAACCGGCAACCGCCGCCGCGCAACGGCTTTTGCCCAACGAACTTAGACGCATTCTGCGGTCCTTCGATGCGTCCCCGCACCAATTGACCGGCCCACGCAATTCCCGTAGACTTAGAGATTGCGAGGGATGCGGCTCGAAGGGCCTTCCGCCCCGCATCATTTTTCCCTGAAATTCAGGCTTTGGAGATTGAAGCAAAACCATGGCAAATCACGTATCGGCGCTCAAGCGCGCCCGCCAGACCGTAACCCGCACCGAAGTTAACCGCGCCAACCGCAGCCGCGTGCGCTCCAGCCTCCGGGCGTTGCGCGAGGCGCTGGCCAAGGGCGATGCGAAGGCCGCCCAGGCGCAGTACCGCGCCACGGTCTCAAGCCTCGACAAGAGCGTGCAGAAGGGCGTTCTCCACTCCAACACGGTTTCCCGCTACAAGAGCCGTTTGAACGCGCGCCTGAAGACGCTGGCCACTACAACCGCTGCCCCCAAGACCAAGAAGAAGTAGTTTTCCGGCGGCGAACCGATTGAGAAGACGAACAGCCGGGAGCGATCCCGGCTGTTGCTGTTTCTGGCGTCCAGGGTTGCTCAGGGGCCTTTGTGCAGGAGGGGCTTGAGCACTGGGAACAAGGTGTCGGCGATGATCGCCGAACCCTTCGCTGTGGGATGGATGCCGTCGTCCTGGATGGTTCCGGGCACATGCACCAGGTTCACGTAGAGCATGGGCACAAACGCCACGTGGTGCCGCGCGGCCAGGTCGCGAAACATCTGGTTGAAGGAGCGGATGTAATCGGGCCCGTAATCCGGCGGCAGCGTGATGCCGGCCAGCAGAATCTTCACGTGGGCCTTCTCAAGCGCGGTCAGCACCTGGTCGAGATTGCTGCGCGACTCCTCCACGGGCACGCCGCGCAAGCCGTCGTTGCCGCCGAATTCCACGATCACGACAGCCGGATGCAGGCGCTGTATGAACGGCAGGCCGGCCAGCGCATCCTTGGTGGTCGCGCCGCTCGTTCCCTGGTTGATGACCTTGTACCGGTAGCCCTGCGCGTCCAGTTTCTTCTCGAGAAAGTCCGGATACGCCTCACCGTAGGCGAGGCCGCGACCGGCGGTGATGCTGTCGCCGTAGCAGACAAGGACCGGCCGATCGATATTCGGCGGCTCCGCGGCATAAAGCGTCGCAACCCAGAAAATCGGCAGAGAGAATGCGGCGAGAACCAGTCGTCGAACGTCCACGTAATAGAGTGTAGCCGGGGATCGCGGGAAAAATCTGTCGAACCAGCCCCGGATACACTGTGGATGGGCAGGAGACCGCATTGATTCAGGTCAAGAACGCGAAGAAGTGGATCCAGAACGGCGCGCGGCGCGTGGAAATTCTGCGTGGAATCTCGTTGGACATTCCGGCAGGGCAGTTTTTGGCCATCCTGGGCGCGAGCGGCAGCGGCAAGAGCACACTCCTCGGCCTGCTCGCCGGCCTCGACACGCCCAGCGAAGGCGAAATCTGGCTGGACGGCGTGCCCATCCACAATCTGGCTGAGGGCGAGCTGGCCGCGGTGCGCGGGCGCAAGATCGGCTTCGTCTTTCAGTCCTACCAGCTTATCCAGACGCTCACCGCTCTCGAAAATGTGCTGCTGCCTTACGAATTGAATGTGGAAGGCAGCGGCCTGGTGCAGGCGCGGCGATTGCTCGACGAGGTCGGCCTGAAGGAGCGCATGGATCACTATCCCGTGCAGCTCTCCGGCGGCGAGCAGCAACGCGTGGCGCTGGCGCGGGCCTTTGTGGTCGCGCCGCCCATCGTCATGGCCGACGAGCCCACCGGCAACCTCGACTCAGTGAACGGAAAGATGGTTCTCGATCTGCTCCTCGAACGGAATCGCAAGGCCGGAACCACGCTGGTGCTGGTGACGCACGATCCCGAAATCGCCAGCCGGGCCGACCGCCGCATTGTCTTGAAGGACGGCCTCGTGGTGGAAGATGCGCTCGTCCAAAACCAGGGGAAGAACGAGGAAAAGAATGGCTAAGCGCGCATTGAGCTGGAAGCGCGCGGCGGCCATCGGTTGGCGCGACCTGAAATCCGCTCCCGGCAAGTTTGGTTTTGTGGTTCTCTCGGTCGCCGTGGGCGTGGCTGCATTGGTGGGCGTGCGCGGGCTGAGCGACAGCTTCCGCCAGACCTTGAACACCGAGGCGCGTTCGCTGCTCGCGGGCGACTTGAACGCGCGCATGTTTCGCTCGCCTACTCCTGAAGAGTCAGACAAGATTGCCGCGATTGCCGATCAGAACAGCGGCATTCGCTCCACCTGGGTAATCGAGACGGTTTCAATGGCCTCAGTGCCGTCGGCCTCTGTCCCGATTCTGGTTTCGCTCAAGGCTGTCGACCCGGCAGAATATCCCTTCTACGGAACTGCCGATCTCGCGCCGTCGATGCCGCTCGCGCAGGCACTCCAGGGCGACTCGGTGGTGGTGTCCGAGGAGTTTCTCATCCGGCTCAACGCGCACGTCGGCGATACGCTTCGCCTGGGCGAGCGCAACTTTCGCATCACGGCGGTACTCGAGCAGGAACCCGATCGCATCAGCGAGACCATGATGTTGGGCCCGCGCGTCATGATCTCGCAGGCGTCGCTGAACAGTACCAAATTACTGGCTCCCGGCAGCCGCGCATCCCGCCGCCTGCTGCTGAAGTTTCCTGCGATACCGCCGCGCGGCCTGACCGCCAACACGCAGGCTACGGCAGTACGCGCGCAACTGGAGGCGGCCCTGCCGGACGCGCAGGTGACGGACTTCCGCGAAAGCAATTCCGGCCTTACGAAAGGCCTAGATAATGCCACCTCCATCCTCAGCCTCATCTGCCTCGTTGCGTTGGTGCTCGGCGCCATCGGGGTTGCCATGGCCATGCACGCGCATCTCGAGCAGCACATGGACACGCTGGCGATTCTCAAGGCCCTCGGCGCGGATTCCGCGGATTTGCTGCGCATCTTTCTGCTGCAGACGCTGAGCCTGGGGCTCGCCGGGGGATTGCTGGGCGTGGCCGCCGGTGTCGGCGTCATGGTGGCGCTGCCGGCGGCGTTCGGGCCGCTGCTCACCATGCATTTGCGATTCGCTTTCCCTTGGCAATCGGCGCTCGCGGGCCTGGCAACGGGTCTGCTGACTACGTTGCTCTTCTGTTTGCCGCCGCTGCTCGATGTGCGCGCCGTGCGTCCCGTGCTGGTGCTGCGCAGGCTTGTCGAGCAGGGCCCCACCGGCATCGGCGGCTGGTTTGCGCGTTGGTGGGCGCGCCGCCTGCAACTGGTAATCGCGGCAGCGGTGGTGGCCGCACTCGGCGGCATCGCCTGGGGGCTTACCGATTCGCCCAAAGTCGGCGGATGGTTTGCTCTGCTGTTCACCCTCGCGCTTGTAGTTCTGCTGGTGTTGGCCATGGTGGCCCTGCGCGCGTTGCGCTTCTTTCTTAATCGCACGCGCCTGCATCTGCCGTCGTCGCTGCGCCACGGCCTCGCCAATCTCTACCGCCCCGGCAATCAATCGGCTGCGGTGCTGGCCGCGCTGGGCACGGGAGTCATGCTCATCCTCGCGGTCTATCTCATGCAGAAAGGCCTCCTGCGCGACCTGCATGAGACCGCCTCGCCGAGTCTGCCCAATGTTTTGTTCGTCGACATGCAGACCGCTGAGGTTGCTGGTGTGAAGGAGTTCTTCGCACATCAGCCGGGCGTTAGTCGGCAATTGAGTCTAATCCCCATCGTTCACGGGCGCTTCATCTCCATTAACGGTAAGCCGGTGGAGGAGATGAAGGACCAGCATTATCCGCGCCGCATGCTGGAAGACGCCGAGCTGAGTTGGGCCGATGCGCCGCCCGAGGGCGACAAGGTGACCGCGGGCGCGTGGTGGACCAGCAGCAGCGCCGCGCAGATCGCTGTCAGCGACGGCGTGGCCAAACGTCTGCATCTTGGCGTGGGCTCTGCAGTCGAACTTGAGACCGGAGGCGCCACGCATGCGCTCACCGTCGCCGCCATCTACAAATCCGACGGCCAGCACCTCGCCGCGCGCGTTGAATTTGTTTTGCCTTCGGGGCAAATCGCCGACCAGCCATCGACGTGGTACGGCGGTGCGCACATCGATCCCAAGCAGGTGGCCGCGATGGAGCGCGCCTTCTTCGCCGTCTATCCCACCATCACTGTCATCAACATTGCAGACGTTTTGCAACGCATTGAAAACGTCGTCGATCAGATCACACTGGTGGTTCGTCTGCTCGCAGGGTTTTCGATTCTCGCCGGCCTAACGATTCTGGCCTCGAGCATCGCCAGCACGCGCTTCCGCCGCATGCAGGAGGCGGTCGTGCTTAAAACGCTGGGCGCCACGCGCATGCGCATCGTGCGCACGTTCAGTGTGGAGTTCAGTGTCCTGGGGCTGCTGGCGGGCGCAGTCGGCATTGTGTTCGCCAACCTGCTCACACGCATCCTGCTGCACCGGCTCGAAGTGGACTTTCAATTCGAGTGGGTCGCAACGGTGATCGCGCTCGTTGGAACTGCAGTGCTGGCCACGGCCACGGGATGGATCGCCAGCTACCGCATCCTCGGTTTGCGGCCGCTCGAAGTGCTTCGGGAGGAATAAGCAGGACGCCGATGGCCAGGACGAGAAAGCGGTTTTGAAGCGCGAAGTCGACCAGCCTCCGAATCACTGCGCCTCCACCGTGGCTTGAAGATTCAAAACGTCCTTCACTACCTGCTGTCCGGGTGTAATGCCCGACAGAATTTCCTGCTGGCCTCCGGGTAGCATCGATCCGCCGGTCACTTCCACGCGCTTGAATTGTCCCTGGCCCGCGGGCACAAAGACCCATTCGCGATCGTGCAGATGCAGGATGGCGCTGGCCGGCACCGATGCGTGCGTCACCGTGGTGCGGCTCATTAGTGTCGCCGTAACAAACATTCCCAGGCGCAGAATGCCGGGGTTCGCTACCTCAATGCGCACCTTGGCGGTGCGGATAGTGGGATCGAGCACCGGCCCGATATCGCTCACGCGGCCGGTGAGAATCCTGTCAGGATACGCGGTGAGCTTGATCTGCGCTTCCTGTCCCAGAGTCACTTTGGGCAGGTCGTTCTCGTACACATCGCAAATAATCCACACCGAGCTCAGGTCGGCAATGGTGAAGGCCGTTGCCGTGCCCGAAAGCGACACGCCCGTGGCGGCGGCTTCAGTAATGTTCTGGGACACGATGACGCCGGAGGTGGGCGCGTACACCTTCACGATGGGACTGGGATGTTCCTTGTCCACGCCGAAGATCTTCAACTGCTCGTCGGCCGCAGTCAGATCGGCCTTCGCGTCTTTCTCCGTGTCCTCCGCCTGCTCCAGCATCGCCTGCGAAATGGCGCCGTGCTGATACAGATCCTGCGCGCGCAGGTAGGCCTTGTTGGCGAGCTGCTCGTCGGCCGCGGCCTTCACATACGTGTCGAAGGCGCCGCTGATATCGGGACTTTGCACGCTGAACAGCAACTGGCCCTTCTTCACGTTGTCATCGAGCCGCGCGCGGATGTCGACTACGCGGCCGTTCGCCATCGAAATCACGGGAATCTCGCGCGAGATGTCGGGAAACACCGAGCCCGTGACGTCCAGCTTTTCCGGCTCGTCGATGCGGTTCGCCGCCACCGTGGGATATTGCTCCGGGTGGTCCACGGTCACCAGGCCCGCGTTGCCGGTCTCCACTACCTGCGCCGGAGAAGCCGCTCCGCTGACCGGATCGAAATTTTTCTTGCAGCCCGCCAGCGTAAGCAATGCGGCGAAAAAACACGCGCTTCGAAAAAGGGAAGTCTTCGTCATGGAATTACCTCGCGTCCTACGGCAAGATTCAGTTGCGCTGCGGATGTAAGATAGGCGCCGATCAGTTGTGCGTAAGCCAGTTGCACCTGGCGGTAGTCGCTCTGCGCGTTCAGGAAATCCATCAGCGAAGCGCCGTTGTGGAAATAGGCGTAGCTTACGGTGTCGCGCACTCGCAGCGCCTCGTCGTTGTACTTGGCTTTGTAAGGCTTCAGCAGTTCGACGTTGCTGCGCACCAGCTCGTACGCCGTGTCCACGTCGCTGAATACCTGCGCCTTGGTGGCTTCGCTGGCCTGCTGCGCACGATCGATATCAATCTGCGTGCGCTTTTTCTCGCCCTGGTTGCGGTCGAAAATGCGTAGTGGGATGCTTACGCTCGCGCCCAGTGTTTGCATGTCGTAGGGGTTGGGATTATTGACCGCTGAATTCCACATGTACCAGGCGCTATAGGTCGGGTCTGTCGAGCCGTTCGCCACCGCCAGTTTGTGATTGGTCTGCGATTGCTGGATGGTTTCAAGCGCCGCCTGCAGATCGGGCCGCGCAGCCAGCGCCGCCTGGCGGAAGCTGTCGAGGGGATCGAGCGCGTCGGAGAAATCGAAGATCCCGGTCACGTCGAACTGGTCCAGCGGCGTGCGATCGTTCATCAACTGCAGCAACTGAATCTTGGCGGTGCGAAGATTGACAATCGCTGTTTGCAGCTCCGATTCGTACTGCACACGCAACAGCTCGATGCGGTCGAAGTCGATCTGGGCAATGTCGCCGACCTTGAGCCGCGCGCGGCTGATCTCGATGATCTTGTCGTAGTAATCGAGATCGGCTTTGGCCATGTCGAGCACCGACTTGGCCTCGAGCGTCTCAACAAACGCGGCGCGCAAGGTGAACTCCAGGTTGCGCTTCAGGTCCTCGTGCTGCGCTTCGGAGATGCGCGTGCCTTCCTGCGCGCTCTCCTGGCGCAACTCGCGTTTGTGATCACGCTCGTGCAGGTAGCTGACGCCAGGCTCGACGAACGTTCCGGCGAGCGGCACCCAATGCCCATCGTTGGGAGCGATCTGAGTCCCATCGACGGTTGCGGTGAGCTGTGGATTGGGCCGCAGATACGCAGTGATCTCTTCGGCGCGCATCTCGTCCACGTTGTCGGCATCGGCCTTCAACGCCGGATTGGTGGCCTCGAACCTGGCCTTGACCTGATCCCACGAAAGCGCCTGCTGAGCGGGTGCACAGCTCGGCGCCAGAGCGAGAATCACGCCCATTGCCCCAACGGCAACGGAAGGGAAGATCCGCTTCATACGAAACCTTTGCGCCGTGGTCTGCACGGCGGAGACGGTAAACCAGGAAATTGACGACGAAGACTGAGCAGCGAGGAGCGATCAGGCGGCCGGAGGGGGCCGGTTTTGGATCGATGTCAGAGAGTGGTTCTCGACAAAAGGAGAAGGAAGACTGCTGGGCCCGGCCATGCCCACAAAGACAAACGATATACCGGTAAAGCTGGGCAGCGGAAGGGACGCGGCTGCGGGAAGGATGGAATGCGGGCTGGCGCCGTGATCGTGATTGCGGCGTGCGCAGCAATCGATCTCGGCGGGGTTTTGCGCCGCCACCAGGTCGTCGGTCATGGAGATGGCCGGCAGCAGGATCAGAATGACCACCGCCAAGGCCACCATCTGGATGCGGCGATCCGTTGCCCTGCACGGGGCCTTACGCACCCATGCGCACAACATCCACATGGCCACCAACGCCCAACCGAGATTGAGAGTCAGCTCCATCCCAAGAGCCAATTCTACATTAGGAATGAATGTCAACGGAAAGTCCCTGTATCTGTCAGGTTGGACGGAAACCCATAAGACGCGGGTTGAAATTTCCTAGAGGATTCATAAACTTTGACTCTTTTCTTCAGATTGGCGCCTGCCGACCGTCCCAAAACGGCTCCGTCGCGTCTTCTCGGCGGCGTTCGTTCCTCATGGCGCCCTGCGCCGTTGACCGCGGCTGCAAATGCCCCTTAAGATGAAGGAGTTGGCATTGCGCACCCTTCGATGGGGCAAGGCCACACGGCTGCAAGACGCCGCGACGTGCGCTTGTTGCCCCCTCGTTCAACGGCAGGACAGCTGACTCTGGATCAGCATATCGGGGTTCGAATCCCTGGGGGGCAGCCAAAGCCGAACCGCCTTCTCGCCATCCAAATCCTGAAGAACTGACGACTCACACCGTGTCCGGCCAGACGCAGTGCATAGTGCGGGGAATCGCCTTGCGCCCAATACGTTTCAAGGTTCGATGGGGAGGCTGAAAGGCTTGTGCCGGCGGACAGCGAGCGTCTGCTGCCTGCAATGATGTTGGGCAATGGTGGCGGCGGGGCGCGGGATTGAACCGCCGGCCTACGGGTTATGAAAACGCCAATAACTAATACAATCAACTACTTACAAATCTCACAAGGTCGCTTAAACACGGCGAAATACGGGTAAAACGGGCCCATCGCGGGTGAGCGAAATCGGGTGGAGATTTTCTGACCGGTGCTAAGGATACCTTCACACGGCTCTGTCCTCGAATCAGCGTACGGTCACGTCCCAGATCTTCGACATGCGCGACTTGCCCGCCGGCCCCTCGACGTACAGCACTACGACATATGACCCGGCCTTTGCATACGCATGGATCGGATGCTGCTCGGTAGAGCTGGTCTCATCTCCAAAGTCCCATCGCCAGCTGGTGATCGTTCCCACTGACTCGTCCTCAAACGCCACCAGCCGCCGGTTCATATCCAGGATCTTGAAGCTCCATTGCGCTTGAATGGCCTTTTGAAACTCCGGCTCCAGCGGCATCAGGCGGAACTCCCGCAATAAGGACGCGTTCCCGTACATGGTGTGCTCGGTGCCAAGGTTCCAGAATCCGTTGTTTTCCTTCTTTCCGCGGTAGTCGATCACAGCCCAGGAGAGCCCGATAATCTTGTTCTCGAACAGCTCCGACTCCACGGCACGCTGCGGCCCCTCGCAGCCGGCGTAGTCAAACGGAGTGATATAGAACTCCAGCACATACTTTCCACCTTCGGCAGGCTTGAAGCTGTACTTTTGCGCGTGGTTGGCCCACGGCAGTTCCTTGATCCACGGTTGGCATCCCCAGGCCAGCGTCCAATCCTTACCCGCGGACGGAGTAAAAACGTGGTAGTTCTGCGCCTGCACGCCATGCATGGAAAAGTGCGCATCCCACACGTCCTGGTCCGCATTGTTCCTGAACTGAGGAATCAGCGGCCCGCCTGACCGGTCCCCATCCACCACGATTTCAAAGGTATCGTTATGCAGACCGGGGTCAGCAAAGTCCCAGTAGCTCTTGTAGGCCTCATACAGAAAATACAAGCGGTTCAAGCCCTTTACCCACCCCACTTTCACATGCACGTCCAGTTCCTTCGGGTCCGGCTTGTCATGCTTGTGCTCATCGTCCTGCATCTGGTCCAGTCCAATCGAGTAGCTCTCCGGGACCATTGCCCAGTCACTGTCATCACCATCGATCCGGGGAATCTTGTCTGCTGGAAACTGGAAGACCTTGAAGATTTGCGCGGGAGGCGGAGCCGTCCCCACACGCTCGGTCCGCAACACCGGATTAGGCTCCACTGGAGGCGACTGCTGCGCCTTCAAAGTGATCGCGGCAATGGGCATCGCCACTAGAATCGTTACAAATCCGAACCATCTCATTCTTCAGGTCCCCCTTTCGCTCGACCTGGCCGGGCATCCTGCCCCACAAACCGCTCCACATTCAGCCCCGTGACATTCTTGGTCTCGACTGCTTCACCAAAATACTCCGGGCGATTCGTCCCCCACCTCAGCTTGCAGTCCCGAAGCGTCACATTGTCCGCGTCCTGAATGCAGAAACCGGCGGTCTGATGCGGCTCGATTGCGGTCATTGCCGTAGTCGGCCGGTTGTCATAAACGCCGCCCTTGTATCGGGTCCACCGGTCCAGAGTCACGTCCACGTGGTCCAGCAAAATGTCATGCGGCCGGCTGGCTTCGCTTCCACACACTCGTACACTATTTTCCGTCCGGCCTTTCACGTTTTCGACCGTTATATGGTGCAGAGATCCCAGCTTCGATCCCGCCACGCGCGGCATCGCCGTGAACGAGATGGCTTCGCCCCGTCCCCACCACGGGTCGGAAAAGTATCTTGACTCAAACGTTATGTCCTTGAACACGATGTTGTAGACGCTGCCTTCGTCCCGCAATTGAATACAGAGCCCCCGCGAGCTGGTTTTGATCCGGCAGCGCTCGAATCTTATGTCGTGCACATCTGAAGTTGTCTCCGTTCCGATCTTCAACCCCGCGTCCTGAGTCTCAATTACGCAGTCTCGAACGCGCACATTCGCCGACGGTCCGAATTCCTTCGCCTGCCGGCTCGTCTTCACCACGATCCCGTCGTCGCCACACGCAATATTGCAATTCCTGATCTCTACGTTCCGCGAGTGGTCCGGGTCGATCCCATCGCAGTTTGGAACATCCAGTAGATTCCTTACCTTCACGTTGTCCACCAAAACCCCATCGCACCCGAGCAAATGCAAGCCCCAGTTCGGCGCCTCCGCGAAGGTAATGTCCGTCACTTCGAGATCCCTGCACGACGTCAACACAAACATCTTCGGCCGCCAGCTCTTTGGCTGCCAGATTTCGTTCACTTTGTCGTAGCCGTTCATGAACTCGGCTGCCCGGCCTTGCAGAGTTCCCGTCCCCGAGATCTTCAACCCCTGCGCCCCATTGGCCACAATCAGCGCGCTCGCCATGACGGCCATCCTGTCCGCATCCGCAGAACTGGCCGCGTCCCCCAGGTAGTCCTCGCGCCGCAGGCTTGCCAGCAACTGGGCATCATCGGCCAGATGGAAATCGATTCGGCCCTTCAACTCCAACGTCCCTGCCAGATAATTCTTTCCACCGCGCAAGAGCACCTGCGCCCGTCCGGCATAAGCAGCAGCCTCGTCGATCGCCCGCTGTATAGCTGAGCTATCCAGCGCCTTACCATCCCCAACGGCCCCGTACTTTACTACGTCGAAGACCCGCACCGGCGACCCGCTGGCCATTATGGGCCGCACTGCAGACGCTCCCATACAGACCGCCGCAGCCTTCAAAACCCTCCGTCTTGAAAACTCGAATCCAACCTGGTCCTTGCTCATTCAAGTCCTCCAATACAAACAAATTCACGAAAAACAAATTGGGCTGCCCCGTGATCGACCCGGATACTCAGAACCAAGGTTAATGCTAGTCTTCGGCCTGGTGAAGGGCCTGCCTGGGATTGAAGCGGAGCGATATTGACCCCAAGGCTCAAGCGATTTTTGTTTGGAGAAGTTGGACCATGGACCGGGAAAGGCGACCCAGGAGTCGGGCAAGCAAGGCTCCGGCGCCGTGTGTCCCTGCCCTTGCTGAGTACCTCGCAGCCAGGCGGAAGGAATCGCTCTATGCCGCTGATGACGACTGGGTTTTCCGAGTTATCGGAACAAGGGTAAGACCCCGCGAAGTGGGTCCAGTCTAGTCACGGACCACATCAAGGCTGCCGCCATCAGGGGGGAAGGGTTCCGGGACACCTGCTAAACCATTGATTTTGTGGTGGCGGGAGGCGGGATCGAACCGCCGACCTACGGGTTATGAATCCGTCGCTCTAACCATCTGAGCTACCCCGCCGGGAGGAGGGCAAAAAGGGCGCAAAACGCACGTAATTGCCACATTTCAATGATACGGGCGCACGAAGAACAGGTCAAACGTTTCAGCCCGTTCCGGAGCGGCGATCTTCTGTTCTCTCCATCGAAGATTCGACCGGCAAAGCGGCAAGCCGGCCTATCCTGCGACAATTCCTGCGGTGTCTTTCGCCTGCTGCAGGAGAACGTCCATGTCCGCATTGCTCCAAATTGACTCCAGTCCTCGCGCCGCATCGGTATCAAGCCGCCTTGCCGCGGCCTTCGTTGAAATATGGAAGCGGCAGAACCCAGGCGGCACCGTCTTCCACCACAACACCTCGCTCGAGCGCTTCCCGTACCTCGATGAACCCGCGATCGACGCGTTTTTCACGCCGGCCGCGGAGCTGTCCGCCGCACAGAAGCTGGCCCTTGCCTTCTCCGATCAACTGGTGGACGAGTTGCTCGCCGCCGACGTGGTGGTGTTGGGCGCGCCCATGTGGAACCTCTCCATTCCCGCCTCGCTCAAGGCGTGGATCGACCTGATTGTGCGCGAAGGGCGCACTTTTGCATTCACCGTGCAGGGCGTGGCGCCGCTGGTGCCGCTGGGCAAACGGGTCTATGTTTTCTCCGCGCGTGGCGGCGCCTATCCCGCGGAGACGCCGTTCCATGATCCCGCGGGCACGCCGCCTTGCGATTTGGATCAGCAGGAGCCGTATCTGCGCACAATTCTGGGCGTCATCGGGCTGACGCGGATCGAATTCGTCTATGCAGATCACCAGAGCGACGGCCCCGAAGCCGCGGCAGAGGGCCTTGCCCAAGCCGAAAGAGCCCTGGCTGCGCTTGCCGGCTGATCAGTGCCGCTGCGCGCCCATGTACACTCGACTGCATGAGTTCCCTGCGCATTGCAGCCGTCATTCCGGCGCGGCTCCAGTCCACGCGCATGGCGCGCAAGGTGCTGCGTCCCATTGCCGGCCGGCCCATGGTGGAGTGGGTGTGGCGCGCCGCCAGCGCCAGCGGCCTCATGGATCCCGTGGTCGTTGCCACCGATGCCGAAGAGGTTGCCGACGTTTGCCGCGCGCGCTCCATTCCTGTCGTGATGACGTCGCCCACGTGTCCCAGCGGCAGCGACCGGGTGAGGGAAGTCTCCCGGCAGATCGACGCCGAAGTTTACGTCAATATTCAGGGCGACGAGCCCACGCTCACGGCAGATTTTTTCCCGCCGCTTCTCGATCTTTTCGCACGGCCTGAAGTGGAAGTGTCCACGCTCTCGGTGCGCTGCCCGCCGGAGGAGTTCACCAATCCCAACGCCGTCAAAGTGGTCACGGCCCTCGATGGCCGCGCTCTCTATTTTTCGCGCGCCACGATTCCGTTCGATCGGGACCGAGTTGGCTTCACCGGCTATCGCAAACACCTGGGCATCTACGCCTACCGCAAGGCCGCGCTGGAGCGCTTTGCCGCCCTGCCGCCCTCGCCGCTGGAAAAGCTGGAGCGGCTGGAGCAGTTGCGGCTTCTCGAAAACGGCATCGCGATATTTGTGGCCGACGCCCCGCGCGACACCATCGGCGTGGATACAGAAGAAGATTTGGTGCGAGCCGAAGCGTTGCTTAAGAACTCAGTCGCAATCTAGCGACTTCGAAGGGATCTTCACGTTCATCGTATGTGCGGGATCGGGGGCCGTAGCGATGGCTCCTCTCGATCCAGCGCCCGCAGCCAGGCGCGCAGGCTCGCGCGAAGGTCTTCGACTGCGATAACTCCGTAAGCAGCGGGGAACGCCTCGAGCCGCCGCAATGCCGCGCGCAGCAGCGATGCGGCGCCGATGAAATTCTTGCGCTGAAGATGATGAAAGGCTGCCGCAATTTGAATCAGCGCCTGCAGAAAGGTTTTCTCCGGCTCCTCAGACTTCAGCCAGACGCCTTCCCAGTGCTCATGCGCGAGAAAAAATTCCCCGCTCTTGTAACATCGCAGCCCTTCCGCCAGCGCCCCGCAGCTCCAGTCCAGGGTCATCGTTCACCATTATCGGGCAGCGATTGAGCTGGCATTGCCGACGCCACAGCCCTCGTTGTATCGGAGGAACTTGCGACGTCTGGTGGTTGCCGTTCAATCCTTGCCAACCTCCAGGATCTGGAACGAATGTGGGATCATGGGCGCGCGTGGGCCGCGCATGAATGCGGGCGGACCGCCGGCAGCAGGAGGGCCACCGGCGGGCGGTGCGGCTCCGGCCGGTGGCGCAGGTGGAGTTGGCGTCGGCCCATATTCGGCCGTGATCAGAAAAAGATTGCCCGTCTTCGTATCGAGCGTGATGGTTTTGGCGCGTTGCGGCGTAAACACCGTCTGCTCCACTGCGAAACTCGTCGGCGAGCTTTCCTTGATCACTGTCAGCGTGCCATCGCCCTGCGAGCTGAACACTTCCATGGTGTCGGGATTGAATGTGGCTCCGTCGCAGCCCACGCCGGTCGGCAGGTCGGTAATGATGTGCCCATCGGCTGCCGACAAAATGATCATGTTGTTCTTGTCGCGGCAGGCGGCAAACAGGATTCCGTTCTTCGCATCCAGTGCCAGACCCGCGCATCCGCCGCCTCTGCTCGAGAGATCGTAGCGGCCCACCATCTTCATCGCGTCCGCATCGACCACTGCAATGGCGTCCTTGTCTTCAAGGTCCACGTAGATCTTGCCGTGCCCGTCGATTACGGCCTGCTCCGGCGCGCCGCCGAGGTCGATGGTGCCGAGAATCGAGCCGTCCTTGTCGTCGAGCACCGTAATGTTGGGCGCCGAGTGACTGAGGATGTAGAAGCGGTGATTCCAGGGGTCGTTCAGGTAACCGTCGGGATTGCCCTGGACGTCGATCTTCCTGAGGATCGCGAAGGTCTTGGCGTCAAACATTGTCACCGGCTTCGAGGTCGCGAATCCATGCCCCGTAGCCGTGTCCACCGCCGCGCCGTGCCCGCTCACGCCTGGAAGGTCGCCCACCTGAGCCAGCGTGTCGAGGTTGAATACGCCGATATGTCCGGCAGGGCCGGAGCGCGCCACATACAGGTTGCGGCCGTCGGGATCGGCGGTCACGTAGTCGAATCCGCCGTCGCCGCCGACGAGCTGGATCTTCTGCACCTTGTAGGGGCCGTTGGCCTGCGCGCAGGCCAAAGCGGAAACCGAGAAGAGGGCGGCGAGTGCCGCGATGGCGATCGGGATGCGTGACATGGTGAAACCTCCTTTGATGAGTCCGGCTTAACGCTTGGCCTCTGGAGTAGTTCGAGGCCAGACGAAGCGCGATTTCTTCTGCAGAACGAGAATACACGGTGGGGTGCACCCATTGTGTCAATGCCAGATGGACGCCCGTATTGATTCGGCAAGTCAGCAGTGGGAGCAGTCCCACCCATTTCCGCAAAGAGCGCGGAAAAGGATGGGGCACGGATGCGAGGGCTTTGGCGCGCTCGCGGGCTACCGGCGGAAACGGAATTGCGCGCAAGAATCGGAGTGCGCGCGGAACGGCGATCGGCGACTATCATTCCCATGAGCACTGTTTCGCAAATCGCAGCTGAATTCGCAACCGTTTCCAGGATGCCAAGGATTGCCATGCCGAAGCCAGCAAAACCCACGCCCGTCGATGCTGATGCTGCGTGGACAGACTGCGCGTGGAAGCAGCTTGTCGCACGCGATGCGCAGGCGCGCTTCTTCTATGGCGTCGCGACCACGGGGGTTTTCTGTAGGCCAACTTGCGCGAGCCGCCGCCCATTGCGCGCCAATGTGCGCTTCTTTCGTACCGCGGCCGAGGCGCTAGCCGCCGGATTTCGCGCCTGCAAGCGCTGCCGTCCCACGATTGCATCGAGCAGCACTGCGTGCAGCAGCCCTTTGGACAAGGTTCGTCAGCACATCGAAAAGAATCTCGACCGGCGCGTGCGTCTTGAAGAGCTGGGCCGCGTGGCGCGCCTGAGTCCCTTCACCGTGCAGCGGCTCTTCAAGCGCGAGATGGGCGTGAGCCCCTTGCAGTATCAACGCGCTTTGCGCGCCAACGGGCTGCGCACAGCCCTCAAGAAAGGAAGCACGGTGACCAACGCGATTTATGACGCAGGATTCGGTTCGTCGAGCCGCGCCTGGGAGGGCGCGCAACTGGGCATGACGCCATCGCGATTTGCGAAAGGCGGCAAAGGCGAGCGCATTGGGTATTGCGCCGCCCATTCGCCGTTTGGATGGATGATTGTGGGCGCCACGGAACGCGGTCTTTGCTGGCTGGCGCTTGCGGGAACTAAAGCCGAAGCTGAGAATACCCTTCGCGCCGAATTTCCGCTGGCTGAGCTGCGCCGCGATACCTCACTCTCGCGCCTGGTCAGCGCTGCGCTCGAAAGCGTGCGTGAAGGCACGGACCTCTTTCAAAGGGCTGCCGCACCGCAGGTGCCCGCGGAGCGGTTGGATCTGCGCGGGACGGTTTTCCAACTTCGCGTGTGGCAGGCGCTGCGACAGATTCCGCGCGGCCAGACGCGCAGCTACTCGCAACTGGCCCGCGAGCTGGGTGATCCCAAGGCCGTGCGCGCCGTGGCGCGGGCCTGCGCTCTGAATCGCGTCTCCGTGCTGGTGCCATGCCATCGCGTGGTGGGCGCCGACGGCTCGCTCACCGGCTACCGATGGGGCGTGGACCGCAAGCGGAAGTTATTGGCGGCGGAGAAAAGTTAGCTGCAAATGCAGTGCGAAGGGTCGTGCTTTCCAGGGTCTCAAAAGCGAGACCCGCGGCACCCGGCCGTGAAGCGCGCGCGGACTCTCAGGGCTTTTTCTCTCCCATCGCAAGCAGCGTCTGAAACTGCGGCGCCTCCGCATCCTTGTCCACCACCGCGGTCTCCACGTTGGCGAAGCCGGCGCTCTCGAGCATGGCTTCGAGATCTGCCTCGCTGAAGCCCAGCCACTCGTCGGCGTACATCTCCCGTGCCTCTTCAAAGCGGTGCTTGAGCAGATCGAGCACGACGATGCGGCCGCTGTCGCCAAGAATCCGTGCCGCTTCGGCCAGGGCGCGGTCGGGATGCAGCGCGTGGTGCAGCGATTGCGAGAAGAACACCAGGTCCACCTCGCCCGCGCCGATGGGAACTTTCTCCATGTCGCCGAGCCGGTAGTCGACGTTTTTCACGCCGTGGCGCGCGGCCTGTTCGCGGCCCACCTCGATCATGCGCGCCGAAGCGTCGACTGCAATGACCCGCACGGCTCTCTGGGAAAGTAAGAGAGCGAAGCTGCCCTCGCCGGCGCCCAGGTCGGCAATGGTGAGCGGCGGCATCAGGCGCAACAGCGCCTCGGCCATGCTCTTCCACGACTTGCCCGGCACGTAGTCCCTGCCCAGCCGCCCGGCCACGCTGTCGAAAAACGCGCGCATCTTGTCCTGGCGTTTTTTGAGCACACGGCGCATGGCGGCCTGGTCGGACGCGAACTCCGCAATCTCCTTCTCGGCGTCAGCGAGAATCTCCTCCAAAGGACTGCCCCACGCAGTGGGGCGGTAGAGATTGCTCTTGCCAGTGCGCCGATCTTCCACCAGCCCGGCCTGCTTGAGCTGCGAAAGATGCGTGGAGATGGTGCTCTGGCCCATGCCGAGGATCTCCTGCAGTTCGGCAACAGAGAGCTCTTCACCCTTTAAAAGCAACAAGATACGCAGCCGGTTTGGATCGGCGACCACCTTGAGCGTTTTGATGATTGACGGCATGGCAAAATTCTGCTACACATCAACATATCACGATACGACGATAAAAGGAGAAGAAAATGGCAACCGCAACCCTCGAAGGGGCAAAAACTGGCAAGCTCGAGCCCGAGTACAAAGTAGCCGACCTCGGCCTGGCCGATTGGGGCCGCAAGGAAATCATCATTGCCGAGCAGGAGATGCCGGGCCTGATGGCGATCCGCAACAAGTATGCGGCGGAAAAGCCATTGGCTGGGGTGCGCGTCACCGGCTCGCTGCACATGACCATTCAGACGGCCGTGCTCATCGAGACTCTGGTGAGCCTGGGCGCGGAAGTGCGCTGGGCCAGCTGCAACATCTTCTCCACGCAGGACCATGCCGCAGCCGCGATTGCCGCCGTCGGCGTTCCCGTCTTCGCATGGAAGGGCGAGAGCCTGGAGGACTACTGGGAGTGCACCTGGCGCGCGCTCACGCACAAGGGCGGCCTCGGCCCGCAGCTCATCGTGGACGATGGCGGCGACGCCACGCTGCTCATCCACAAGGGCTATGAGCTCGAAAACGGCGATCGCTGGGTCGACTCCGCCAGCAGCAATCACGAGGAGCAGGTGATCAAGGACCTGCTGAAGAAAGTTTTCGCCGAGGATCCGAAGCATTGGCACAAAGTCGTCGCCGACTGGCGCGGCGTTTCGGAAGAGACCACCACGGGCGTGCACCGGCTTTACAAGATGATGGAGCAGGGCAAGCTGCTGGTTCCGGCCATCAATGTGAATGACTCCGTGACCAAATCGAAGTTCGATAATCTTTACGGCTGCCGCGAATCGCTGGCCGACGGAATCAAGCGCGCCACCGACGTGATGGTGGCGGGCAAGGTTGCGGTCATTTGCGGCTATGGTGACGTGGGCAAGGGCTCCTCTCATTCTTTGCGCGGCATGGGCGCGCGCGTGGTGGTTACGGAGATCGACCCCATCAACGCGTTGCAGGCGGCGATGGAGGGCTTCGAAGTGACGACGGTGGAAGACACGCTGGGCCGCGGCGACATTTACGTCACCTGCACCGGCAACACCGACATCATCACCTTCGAACACATGGAAAAGATGAAGGACCAGGCCATTGTCTGCAACATCGGCCACTTCGACAACGAGATCCAGATCGACCGGCTGAACACGGCACCCGGCGTGACCCGGATCAACATCAAACCGCAAGTGGACAAGTACACGTTCCCCGACGGTCACTCGATCTTCATCCTGGCCGAGGGACGCCTGGTGAACCTGGGCTGCGCTACGGGCCATCCGAGCTTCGTGATGTCGAACAGCTTCGCCAACCAGACGCTGGCGCAACTCGATCTGTGGGCGAATCGCGACAGCTACAAGCCGCAAGTCTACGTGCTGCCCAAGAAGCTGGACGAAGAGGTCGCGCGGCTGCACCTGGAGAAGATTGGCGTCAAGCTGACCAAGCTCACCCAGCAGCAGGCCGACTACATCGGCGTGCCGGTGGAAGGGCCGTTCAAGGCCGACCACTACAGGTACTAGGTTTCAGGTTTCAGGGGTCAGGTTCCAGGGCGTTCTCGATACCAGGCACTCAAGCCGGACGCGCAGAAGACTGAACCCTGACACCTGAAACCTGACCCCTGAAACTTATGCCTTCGCCTCTCACATTCTCGTTCGAGCTGTTTCCTCCGCGGACGCCGGAGGGCTTGGCCAAGCTGCCGGCCGTGATCGGCCAACTGGCGGCGCTGCGCCCCGACTACTTTTCCGTGACCCACGGCGCAGGCGGATCTGAGCAGGAAGGCACGTACGAAACTCTGCTGACCGTGGTCGAGCACACGGGCGTTGAAACCGCGCCGCACCTTACCTGCGTCGGTTCCACGCGCGCGAATGTTGCGGCGCAACTTGCGCGCTACCGCGAGGTCGGCGTCAAGCGCATCGTGGCGCTGCGCGGCGATCTGCCGGCCACGGCGCTCAGTCCCGCTGCGCCCGGCGAATTCCACTACGCCAACGAGCTGGTCAGCTTCATCCGCTCCGAGCACGGCGACGCCTTCAAGATCGAGGTTGCCGCTTACCCTGAGATGCATCCCCAGGCCGCGAGTCCCTCGGAGGACTTCGATCACTTCCGCCGCAAGGTGGAAGCCGGAGCCGACGCGGCGCTCACCCAGCTCTTCTACAACGCCGACGCCTATTTTCACTTTCTGGAACGCTGCTCCAAAGCCAATATAAAAATTCCCATCGTGCCCGGCATTATGCCCATCACGAGCTACTCAAACACCATGCGCTTCTGCAACGGCTGCGGCGCCGATCTTCCGCGTTGGGTGCGCCTGCGCCTTGAAGAGCTGGAGCACGACAAGCCGGCTTTGGTCGATTTCGGCATCGGCGTGGTCACGCGCGTGTGCGAAACGCTGCTGCGCGGCGGCGCGCCGGGACTGCACTTCTACACCATCAATCAGGCCGGTCCCGCGCTGCGGTTGTGGAAGAATCTCGGGCTCGAGCGGAGTTAGCCAGGCAGCTTTCGGCGCGCAGCTTTCTCACACCGCACACTCACACCGCACACTCACACTGCACACTCACACTGCACACTCACACTGACCACTGTTCACCGATGGGGAGCCCGCTCTTCTATTCCCTATTCCCTACTCCCTACTCCCTACTCCCTACTCCCTACTCCCTACTCCCTATTCCCTACTCCCAATTCCCTGCCTTTACGATCGCGCCGCGCGTGCCTATCTCACGCCGATTGCCCGAGCAAATCAGCAAACCCTTGCCGACTTTCAGGGAGCGATCCGCCTCAACGAGTGACTTGGCGATTTGGCATGAAGCGAGATCGGAGTTCCCATCGAATTGAATAGGAAAGTTCACGCTATCCCAGTTTGCGGAGTCCAGACCTGAGCCGCCACACCCTTCAATGGTCAAGCGAACATCTGCATCTGCTCATGCTTCAGTGAGTTGATTCGGTCAAACAGTCTGATCTTATCGTCGGCCTTCTGCTTGGCATGCTCGGACATGTACGAGAGCAGCTCTTCGAGCTGTTCGACAGTGGATATGTTCTTGAATAATTTTGCTTTATTTATGAAAACTGCAGACTTCTTCCTGCGTGCCAAAAGCTCTATGACGTTGCTGAGCGTACCTGTGCTCTTGGTATCCCAGATCATCAGACCAAAGTCTGCCACCTCGGCCATGCGAATGTCTTTGGCGGTAAAGAACGCACGCGATCCCTCTGAATAGCTTGTCTTGACACGCTGAACAGGCCAGTTGCCAACATTGTTTCTGGGGCGTTCCCCGCTACAGAAGACCGTAGCCCTCGTTGTTCCGTGGTTGAACAGGTATGCCTGGATCGATGTATCGGCACCATCAGCATCGCCCACGACGACTTCAAAGTCCTGCGCCAATATGTTGTCGATGCGCAGCTTGACCTTGGAATCAAGGTGCTTGATGTTCATCGAGCCAGCAATGAAAACTCTCGTGTTCATTCACGACCTCCACGTCAGCGCGGCTATATAGATTCTCCCTACTTTTGGACACGCGCGCAAGACCTTGCAGGCTGCCTCCATTGAGGCCCCAGTATGGAACAGGTCGTCGACGATAAGCACGTTCCGCCGCCCCTCGTTTGGGATCTCATCGTTCACGCTGAAGCTACTGCCGATTGCTTCGATCTTCTCATCTTTCGTGTTCAAGTCCTTCAGAGACTTTCCAGTTCTGGTCTTAATCAGCACATTGCTAAACACAGGTATCCCCACCAAGGCTCCCAGTTCCTTGGCTACCTCGGTGACGGGCTGGCGAACTCTTTGAGTCGATGCCGGCATCGGAACAATGAAACCGACCCGAGAGAACTTCGGGTAGATGTTGTCGGCTATAGCCCGAGCAAGAGGCTTTGCTTGCGTCCAGTCATTGCGGTACTTGAGCTGAAACGTCGCTTCGCCTACCGCTGTGCGGGTTGTATTGAATTGCGGACGTCCTTGCTCGTCATCTCCGAGGCACACGCTGGACACGCTGTGCTTATCCAGCACCCAACCCTCATCCCACAGGCCACTAATTTGTCTGAGCGTAACTTTCAAGGCGCAGCTCCTTTCCTACAATTGCTGGCACAACTGAAGGAAGTGCGAAATGTGAAGCGTGCGTTTACGGTAACGATCTTCTAGCCGTGGGTCCGTCCCGTTTCCGGTAGGATTCGATAGCCTAACGATACATGATCTTCTCGCCTAGCAGGAACAGCCCGAGTCGCGTTTCCAGCTCACACGCCCCCGGATAATCTACGCCTGCCCGGACCACGAAGTCTGCCCCTGTTTCCGGCGCCGACCGACTAGCACAACCCAGCTTACGTCTTCAGATCTTGGCGAACCAACTCGGGTCAATACTGACTTCCTCGACCATCTTCGTGGTCACACCAAGCTTGAGGTTCTTTAGAAGATCGCAGAGAGAATCACCGTCGATGAGGTCAATGGCGGGTGCCCCGTCACGCGTAGCCTCCTTCTTTGCCTCGGCCGTGAACGTTCCGGTCGTTATGAACAGGCCCTTATCCGTGCGGCCAACCATTGCCCCGCGGAAGTCTCGAATTGCACCCGGCGAAACGCTTCCCTTGTACTTCTTGCATTGGAAGTAAACTTGAAATGAAAGCAATGCGAGGCGCAAGACCCCTACGCCGTCTATCCCGCCGTCGCCACTTCGTCCGGTCACTTCTACTTTTACAAACCCAGATTCGCGAAGGACGCGCTGTGCCAGGCGTTCAAAAGCGTCCGGCTTGAGTTGGCTAGTCAAGACCGCCAATAACTCGTCCTTCCAATCCTTCAATTCTGGCGAGAGGTCCTCCGCTTCTTGGAGATCCTTATGCTTTTCCCCTTTCTCAGCCTTATAGAGCTTCCTGACTTCGGCTGGAATCTGCTCAACTTCTTTCTCCGTGAGAGCGTTGCCGTTCTCTGTAATCGCCCAAACCCCGTGCGAGGGATTTTCAAGTGCGCCTGCTTTTCCGAGGTAGGTTCTAGCCCACGCGAGGCGGTAGCCCAATTTGGTCAGGCGCTCCGTGTGCATGACGTTTTGTACGGCGTCTGGAAAGTGCTCTAGCTCGATCACCTTATCCAACAACTCGTCATTGGTCGATGACCCACCCAGCGCCTTCATTGCCTTGAGGACTGGCCACAGGAGTTTGTCATAGGTTGGCACTTTTGCTTCAGAAGGCATTTCGATTTACCCCGCCTTCGAACTCCGGTCTGGCGACGAATTAGTTTCGCAATGAACACTTGAACTTAATCCTTATCCAAGACCGGGCAGCACAGAATGAAGGTTGAGAACCAGCATAAACCCTGCCGTCGTCGGTCGTGGGCGGGCGGCCTCGGTCTCGACGCTCCAAAAACCAAACCGAGCGTGCCCCGGCCCCTCGCACTTGGGGACCGGGGAGACTCCGGACCTCAATTTGCAGGGAGGGGCCTACAGTCTAGCAGGGCCGGTCTCGCAAAACGCCCCAGCGTCCAGGAACGAGGTTGTGCCGGGATTGTCGCTGGCCCTGCCGGCGGTTTTGATCCTCCCGCTGCCGCAAGCCCGCAGCGCGGACATAATTCGGTAGCCCCAGTCGCAAGACTGGGGAAAACGCAACGGCCGCGCCCCCCAGCCCGCTTCAGCGGGCGAAAGATACGGCCTACGGTCCACGGTTTTCTAGTCCCTGGTCCCAAGTCCCGAGTCCCTGTTTTCGGTCAACCCCCACATCACTCAAATCGAACCGTCTGCCCCAAGCTAACTCATTGCTTTTCTGATCCCTGACCTCTGATCCCTGTTCCCTGTTTTTTTGCAGATAATTACCCGCCTTGGGCGCAAGCTATCAATAGGACAAAACCCAAAGGGAATTCGCGCCATGCGCAAAGTCAAAAACATCACCGTCTGCGTCACGCCGGAGATCTACCGCGAGGCGCGTCTTCTAGCCGCCGAACACGACACCACTGTCTCCGCCCTCGTCGCCGGGCTGCTCCCACACATGCGCGTTGCCCTTGAGCGTACCCACTTCCCCAAAGGCGGCCGGCTCCCTGGCTCCCTTGCTCCCTGCCGGGGCCCCCGGCAGCTTCGCTGCTGGGGTGGCTCGCTCCCTGCTTCACCATCCCCGTCTGTTAACGCTTTAGTTACTCCCACCCCCTCCCCCTCCCCCACCCTAC
>Ga0181533_1000617_pt1 | contig 47942 bp, 41 predicted proteins | sample PEATcosm2014_Bin_45_FD_119772 | JGI IMG/M metagenome (GOLD analysis project Ga0181533, IMG submission 119772) | Peatland microbial communities from MTU Mesocosm Facility, Houghton, MI, USA - PEATcosm2014_Bin11_60_metaG | ecosystem: Environmental > Terrestrial > Soil > Wetlands > Peat | place... | reverse complement strand
AATCCGATCCCATCTATGGCGAAGCGCCCGGGTTCGACCGCGAGCGCCAGGTGCGGAAGCACATCGGCGATTACACATTATTCTTCGCAGGCATGTTCCCTGAGAGCATCAACCGTTTTCGTTTGCGGCGTCACCGCCTGGAGAGCTTCATCGACCTGATGAAGGCGGGCAAGGAGAGTTATTACATCGTCTCCCAGTTCAATCAGTTCGAGTGCGCCAAGGTCGCCCCGCTGTTCGCCAAGCTTTCACGTGAATTTGAGGTCTGCGTCTTCGGTCTCAACATGGTGAAAAACGAGCTGCGGGCCCGGCAGCATGCGATCGTCGATCGAACCGATGAGTCGCTGATGTGATCTCGCCGGAATCTTTGAATAGCGTTGCGCGGGTTCTGCGCCCGGACGCGCAACCACTGCGCGTGCCGGGCTAGCGTCTCTCGAACGAGTAAAAGCTGAGCGAAGACTCGCCTTGGTGAAGGCAGCGGTAGCGCTTCAGGCGCCCGGCGCCCTCGCCCGGATCAAAATGCTTGTCGTGCTCGGCAATGACGACTCCACCTTCAGACAGCAGCTCCAGTCCGGCAATCAGACGCAGCATTTCCTCGTAGGCGCCTTCCATTTTGTACGGTGGATCAAGGAAGCAGAATCGGCAGCGCACCTCTCGCGACGACAGTTCACGCAGAGCTTCCGGCGCACGCTTCTCCAGAATCTCGCAGCCCTCCGTAATCCGCAACGCGGCGAGATTTTCGCGGATGATGCGGACAGCCTTGTGGCTGCACTCCACGAAGTAAACCTGCGCCGCACCGCGACTCAGCGCCTCAATACCGATCGAACCGGTCCCGGCGAACAAATCGACGAAGACCGCGTCTTGCAGACCGCCCGTCGACGCAAGCACGTTGAACAGTGTTTCTTTGAGCCGGTCATAAGTGGGGCGGGTATCAAGCCCGGGCAGCGCCTTCAGGGTCCGGCTTCGGAACTTTCCGGCAATCACTCTCATCAGTCGTCCATGGGCCAGAGCGACTTCTTGGCTGGCGGTTGCAATATGGGTTATGGGCCGTACTGACTGTATAGTAGAGATAGGGCGGATCGAAGCCAACTCGGTGGCCTCCGCACGGGCACCAGGTCGCGCTTGCCTGGCAAGGCGGCTCATCGGCGTAGCAAGATACGTTGAGGAATGATGAAGAACTGGTCTATTGCGGCCGGCACCATCTTCGGGATTCAGTTGCGAATCCACGTCGGCTTCGTCTTTTTGCTTCTATTCATCTGGTTCACCGACACACTGGCGTCCGGCACAGAGGGCGCGGTGCGCGGCATGGCGCTGGTTGGCATAGTGTTCGGGTCCGTAGTGGCACACGAGCTTGGACACGCGATTCTGGCGGTTCGTTCTGGCTTGAAAGTCCGCTCGGTTGTGCTGCTGCCCATCGGCGGCGTAACCGTAATGGAGAATCCGTCGCAGCCCGATTCCAATCCCCAGCGTGAGCTGCGTATCGCGGCCATTGGACCGATTATCAATCTGTTGCTCGCTCTGGTTTCGGGCACGGTGATCGCGCTTTTCTTTCCGCAGGCGCACTTGTTCGAACGGCCTTACATCGTCAGCAGCAATCTGGTGCGCAGCTTCGCCTGGGCGAACCTGTTTCTGGGAGCCTTCAACCTGCTGCCGGCTTACCCGCTGGATGGCGGGCGGGTGCTGCGCGCCTGGTTTGCGGAGCGCATGGATCAAGTGACGGCTACGCGGCGGGCCGTCAGCATTGGGCAGTCTTTTGCCATGCTGATGATTTTTGCCGGCGCCGTTTGGAACGCCTGGTTCATGCTGATTGGCATATTCCTGTTCTTCGGCGGCATGCTGGAAGACCGTTCGGCGGTTTTCCAGGCAGTTACGGAAAACGTTCACATGGAAGACGTGATGCTGACCGAGTTCTCGACCCTGTCGCCCGCCGATACCCTGGAGCACGCGCTGGAAAAGGCTTTGCACTCTCTGCAAGACGATTTTCCCGTGGTCCGCGGAACCGACATGGTCGGCGTCATTTCGCGGCAGGTCATCATGGAGAATCTTCGCACCGAGGGCAACGGCTACGTGCAAGCCGCCATGGTCCGCATTTTTCATGTTGCCGGCCCCAAGGAGACACTGGCCAGCGCGCTGGCTAAAGTCGGGCGCGCCGGCATCTCGCTGATACCTGTCGTGGACGGTGAAAGCCTGGTGGGCATCGTTACCATGCAGAACTTGATGCACAGCATGGCTTTGCTCTCCGAAAGGCGCAAACTGCGGAGCGCCGCCGAGTAGGATTAAAACCCTCAGCCCGCCGAGTGGCGCCTGTCATCTTGGGCTCAAACGAGGCGAGACCCGCGCCACCAACAATCTGCCACTTCTAACGAACTCGACACCGGGGATAACACACTGAAGCACGTCGATTCCATTCCGCAAGCCGTTATTTCCGCTCGGGCTGCTGCCCGCCTTCGCGGCGGTCACGTCTGGGTTTACCGCTCCGACCTGGAGCAGGTTCAAGACGCCTCGCCCGGCGCGCTGGTCTCGGTAACCGACCGGCGCGGCAAAGCGCTCGGCACCGGCCTCTATAGCAGCGCCTCGCAGATAGCGGTTCGCTTGCTGGCTCGCGATGGCATTGCTCCCGGTCAGTTGCTGCCCCTGGTTCGCCAACGCATTCTTGACGCGCTGGCCTTCCGCCGCCAGACCGTTCGAGACAGCGACGCTTACCGCCTCATTTTCAGCGAAGCCGACCTGTTACCGGGACTGATCGCCGACCGATACGGCGATTTGATAACCCTGCAAGTTCTCACCCAGGCCATGGATCTGGACCCTGTGCGCGAAACGGTGACCCGGACGCTGGCTGAGGAACTCAAGCCCGCCGCCATTATCGAACGCGTGGACACGCGCATTCGGGAACTGGAGCAATTGCCTCCGCGTCCGGATCAGGTAGTGTTCGCCTCTGACGAATCCGCTGCCAAGACAGCGACCGTCGTCAGCATGAATGGCATTCGCTTCCATTACGACGCGCTCGCCGGACAGAAGAGCGGAGCCTTTCTCGACCAGCGTGAGAACTACGCCGCCGCCGAACGTTACGCCCGCGGACGCGCCCTGGATATCTTCACCTACCAGGGCGGATTCGCCTTGCACCTGAACCGGGTTTGTGAGCAGGTGACGGCCGTCGATGCCTCACTGCCGGCCCTGCAAATGGCCGAGAAGAATGCTGCCCTCAACGGCGGACGCGAAATCGAGTGGATTGAAGCCAACGCCTTCGACCTGCTGCGCGACTATGCCGATGCGGGCCGGCAGTACGAAACCATCGTGCTCGATCCTCCGGCGTTCGTCAAGAACCGGCGCACCCTGGACACCGCCATGCGCGGCTACAAGGAACTCAATCTGCGGGCGATGAAGATGCTCACCCATGGCGGTGTGCTCGCGACCTGCTCCTGCTCGTTCCACGTCGCGGAAGCTGAGTTCCTCGAGATGCTTTTGCAGGCGGCCAACGATGTGCACCGCGAAGTGCGCATCCTGGAGAAACGGGGTCAGGCCAAGGACCATCCCGTGCTGCTCGGGGTGCCGGAAACCGCGTATCTGAAGTGCGTGATCTGCCAGGTGCTATGAGAGTGGCATCTGAGTGGTTGCCGAATATGGCCCCGCGCGAAATTCCAAAACATTCCGACTCTCCCCTCTCAAGATATTCCATAAGAGTAAATAAGTCTTTAATTTATAAGTAATTACAGTGGTTACACGCCTCTCGATTTTTCTCTATAATTATTTGACATTAATACACTCATATTTTATGATTCACTTTTAATGCAATCTCCGGCAGCGGCTGCCGTTCATCCGTATTGATCAAATCCGGCAAAAGATTCAGACTGAGGTTCAAGTTATGGCCATTCGATGGGACAAATTAACGGTTAAGGCGCAGGAAGCCTTCCAGCGCGCCAACGATCTTGCCTCCGAGCACGGCAATCCCGAGGTGATGCCGGTGCATCTGCTGGCCGCGCTGCTGGAAGATCGCGAAGGAATCGTGCTTCCGTTGCTCGGCAAACTCGGCGCGCAGGCCAATGCCGTGCAGCAGGCGTCGATGCGCGAAATCGAGCGGCTGCCGAAGCTGGGCAATGCCTCGGCGCAGGCGCATTTAGCGGATTCCACCACCGAACTGCTGGACCAGGCGTTCAAGCAGGCAGCCAATTTCAAGGACGAGTATGTTTCGACCGAACACCTTCTGCTGGCGATCACGCAGTTGAAGCGTAATTCGGCGCGCGACCTGCTGGCCGCGGCCGGCGTAACGTACGACGCCATTCTCAAGGCGCTGACCTCCGTCCGTGGAACGCAGAGTGTTACCGATCAGAATCCCGAGGCGAAATACCAGGCCCTGGAGCGGTACGCGCGCGATCTGACGGAGCTTGCCCGCCAGGGAAAACTCGATCCCGTGATTGGCCGCGATGATGAGATTCGTCGCACCATTCAGGTGCTCTCGCGACGCACCAAGAATAATCCGGTGCTGATTGGCGAGCCGGGCGTGGGCAAGACGGCCATTGTCGAAGGTCTGGCGCAGCGCATCGTCGCCGGTGACGTTCCCGAGCAACTGAAGAACAAGCGCGTAGTGTCGCTGGATCTCGGAGCGATGCTGGCCGGGGCGAAATATCGCGGCGAGTTCGAAGACCGCCTCAAGGCCGTGCTCAAGGACATCGAGGAAAGCGACGGCAAGGTCGTTCTCTTTATCGACGAGTTGCATACGCTGGTTGGCGCTGGCGCCGCCGAGGGCGCCATTGACGCCTCGAACATGCTGAAGCCGGCGCTGGCCAGAGGCGATCTGCGCGCGATTGGCGCCACCACGCTGAATGAGTATCGCAAGTACATCGAGAAAGACGCTGCGCTGGCGCGCCGCTTCCAGATCGTCTTTGTCGGCGAGCCCACTGTCGAGGATACGATTGCCATTTTGCGCGGCCTGAAGGAGCGCTACGAAGTTCACCATGGAGTCCGCATCAAGGATTCTGCGATTGTGGCTGCGGCAATGTTGTCGCACCGTTACATCAGCGACCGCTTTCTGCCGGATAAGGCGATCGATCTGATCGACGAGGCGGCGGCCTCTCTGCGCATCCAGATCGACTCGGTGCCGACGGAGATCGATGAGCTTGAGCGGCGCGCCACGCAATTGGAAATCGAGCGCCAGGCGCTGAAGAAGGAAGACGACCCGAATTCGCGCGAGCGGCTTGAGATCGTCGAACGCGAACTTGCCGGTCTGCGCGAGCAGTCCAATGCCCTCAAGGCCCGCTGGAAACAAGAGAAAAGCGCGATTGCCCGCATCAGCGATTTGAAAGAGAAGATCGAGAAGCTGAAGCTCGACCAGCAGAACGCCACGCGGCGCAACGATTACGAACGCGCTTCGCGCATCCAGTACGACGAGCTGCCGAAGTTGCAGCGCGAGCTGGACAAGCTGAACTCCGATTCGGACAACGAGCGCTCGCGCATGCTGAAAGAAGAAGTGGACGAAGAGGACGTTGCGCGCATCGTCAGCAAGTGGACCGGCATTCCGGTTTCGAAGATGCTCGAAGGCGAAGTCAAGAAGCTGGTCGAGATGGAATCGCGTTTGCGGCAGCGCGTGATTGGCCAGGACGTGGCGCTTGAAAAGGTGGCCAATGCCATACGCCGTTCGCGGGCCGGACTCAGCGATCCACGGCGTCCGATCGGCTCTTTTATCTTCCTTGGTCCGACTGGCGTGGGCAAGACCGAGCTGGCCCGGGCTCTCGCCGAGTTCCTGTTTGACGACGAACACGCCATGGTGCGCATCGACATGAGCGAGTACATGGAGAAGCACTCGGTTTCGCGGCTGATCGGCGCGCCTCCCGGCTATGTTGGCTACGATGAAGGCGGGCAGTTGACCGAGGCTGTGCGGCGGCGTCCCTACGCGGTACTCTTGTTCGACGAAATCGAAAAGGCGCATCCCGATGTATTCAACATCTTTCTGCAAATCATGGATGACGGCCGCCTGACCGACGGCAAAGGCCGCATCGTCGATTTCAAGAACACCATCATCATCATGACCTCGAACATCGGCGCGATGTTCCTGCAGGGTGATCTCTCAACGCCGCAGAAGTTCGCCGAGGCGAGTAAGCATGTCATGCAGGCCCTGCAGCAGCACTTCAAGCCGGAGTTTTTGAATCGCGTGGACGACGTGGTGCTTTTCAATCCGCTCGGTGTCGAGCAGTTGTCGAAGATCGTCGAGCTGCGGTTGGAGGACCTGCGGAGACTGCTGGCCGATCGCAAGATCTCGCTGGAGTTGACCGATGCCGCCAAGCGCGTGTTGCTCGGCGAAGGTTACGACTTCAATTACGGTGCGCGTCCGCTCAAGCGCGCCATCCAGCGGCTGGTGCAAGACCCGCTGGCGCTGAAGATCCTCGACGGCGAGGTGCTGCACGGCGATCATGTAGTGGTCGACGCCGCTCCCGGCGGCCACGCGATGGCATTCAAGGTCGAGCGCCACGCCGCGGAACGCCAGCCGACGAAGGCCTGAGCGATTTCAGGGAGGTGGCGGCTGCCTCATGGGATATACCTCCTGTGAAACTGCTCGAAGTCCGACACGGTGGGCCGGACAAGCATGTGTGGCCGGCCGAGGGGCTGCTGAAAAACTTGTAGCAGTGTCATCCTGAGGTCGCACCGGTTTTGTGCGACCGAAGGATCGGCTTTATTTTCAGGACGCGCAAACAGCAGATCCTTCGCTGCTCCACCCCAGCAACGGCAAAAAGCGGCCGTCGCCGGGGACCCCGGCTGCGCTCAGGATGACATCTCGGAGAAAAGTTTTTCAGCAGCCGGCCCAGAAAGACAAACCATGTTGATGCTTGCGCCCCCCGGTTTCGCGGGGAAACTCGCAATCCTGTGGATTGCACCCGTGCTGACGATCGCGCTCTCGGTTCCGATGGTCCTCGGCAAGATACCGCCTAACCGCTTTTACGGTTTTCGTACACGGAAGACTCTATCGAATCCCGAAGTCTGGTATCGCGCCAATCGCCTTGCCGGAATTGATTTGATCGTTGCCTCGCTGGCGAGCCTTCTCGCATCGCTCCTGTTGCTTCCGCTGCTGCTGGAACAAGACGCTCTGCTCGCAAGTGTGCTGCTGTTCGCTATGGGGGCGATGCTGGCAACCGGTCACAGTCTTTGGCAACTTCGGAAGCTGTAGAGAGGCGAGGGGTCGAATTCACAGTGCGGAATTCCGGTGCCGGTCGACATAGCTCGCTCGGAAGGGAATGCCTGAGCCTGCTGTTGGAAGCTACTTGCTCTCGGCAGCAGTGCTGGCGGAGGGTTTGCTCTCCGGCACGCTCGCCGTGGAGCCTGCCTCGGCAGTGTCCTTCGAGTGCCCATTATCCTTTGCGGAGCCCTCGGACTTGGAACCCTTGCGGGCATAGTCGGTTACATACCAGCCTGAGCCCTTGAACTGCACGGTGGGAGCGCAAAGCAGTTGCTCAACTTCTAGTCCGCACTTGGGACACACACGAACAGGATCGTCGGAAAACTTCTGAATTTTCTCGAATTGATGTTTGCAGCTTTTGCAGCGATATTCGTATAGAGGCACGAAGAAGACTCCGGAGGGTAATCAGTTTTCGTCCCGAATTGCCGGTATGATCACGGCGCCCAGCTCAACCAAGCCCCCAAACCTGTCTTAGAAGGCAAGGGCGGGAACACAGAAGTAGATTGCCTGCTTTCATTCTAAGTTGCCGGGCACCGGGACGTCAATTCTGCCTGCGCGGCCCCGCCAGCGAAAAAGTTGGCTTTTCGGATTGGGCATTATGGCTGATAGTAAGAGAAGAAAGAAGAAGGAGAGCAAGATTGTCTGCCAGCGACACCAGCCCGATGGACAGTGAGCGTATCAAGAGACTCCTTGAGCGAGACCGTTTCGCCCACGAGAACGGAATGCGGATCGTCGAGATTCGTCGAGGATTCGCCCGAACGGAGATGACGGTCGAAGCGCGACACCTCAATGCCGTCGGCATTCTGCAAGGCGGCGCATTGTTTACGCTCGCCGACCTTGCCTTCGCCGGCGCCTCGAACTCGCATGGAGTTGTCGCCGTAAGCGTCCAGGCGGATGTGACCTGGTTCAGGGCGGTCGACGGCGGAAAGCTGACCGCCGTGGCAGAGGAAGTTTCCCGCAGCAGCAAGCTCTCGACCTGCGTCGTCCGCGTCAGCAACGAACGCGACGAACTCGTGGCGCTGTTCAAGGGCGTTGCCTACATCAAGGGATCGCCGTTGGAAGCATAGGCGCGCGTCCGTAGCTCGCTATATGTATTAGGATGTCATCCTGAGTTCGCCGGCTCGCTTTTGCCGTCGCAGGTGGGGAAGCGAAGGATTTATCTAGAGTCTGTTTCATAAACAGTTCTTTGAAGGGGCGCGGCTTTAGCCGCGCCGTTCAGAGCCAGCGATAATGCGGGCTTTAGCCCCGGAGGGAATTTGTCATTTTCTCTAACTTAGATTTTATGAAAACAAGTTCTAAATAACGAACTCTCCGGCACTGACTGGAACAACGTTTCCGCCGACGAAAATATCGGTAACCGTGTCGCCCAGTCTTCTGCCGCGAACGAAAATCTTGCTGGGACGGCGCATCTCGATGCCCTGTTCAATGAGCGCGCGCTTCTCGCTTTCGAAAACTCCATGCCGCACAGCCCACGCGGCGCAACAGCCGGCGGCCGAGCCCGTCGCCGGATCTTCTCCGTTATAAAAAAGCATGCGGGCATGCAGGGCAGCGCCAGGCAAAACGGTTTCGCGGCAGACGCAGTAGAAAAACCGGCCCTGGGTTTTGCCCAGGTACTCGGCGGCACGCGCGAAGTCGAGCGTGAATCGTTGCAATCGCTGCAGCTTGCGAAACACGACCATGACGAACGCCAGCCCGGTCGAAACCGTCTGCACCGGCAGCCCGGTATCGATCTCCGCCACTTCCAGGCCGAGCACGCGCGCGACTTCCTCCACCGCGTGGACCTGCCCGAACTCCGGGTCTCGCTGCCGCATTTCGCCGAAGGCCGCGCCCGCATCGTCGAGGCTGAACTGCACTGGAATTTTGCCGACCTTGAGATCGAGTTCCACCAGCGAAGCTCCGCTCTTCCGATGCAAATGGAACGCCGTGCCCAGCGTCGGGTGCCCGGCGAACTCCAGTTCCTCTTCGACGGTGAAAATGCGTACCTTGACGCCCTGCTCGCGCTCCGTGGCGGCGTCGCGAGGCAGAATGAAAGTGGTCTCCGAGAGCCTGGTCTCGCGGGCCAGCGCCTGCATCTCGGCATCGCTCAAGCCGCGAGCATCGTCGAAGACCGCCAACTGATTTCCTTCCAGAGGCTGGGAAGTGAAGACGTCATACTGCACGAAGGCAAACCGCCGTGGCTCTTTCATCGCATTTCCTGGCCTTCAGGGTATCAGAGCCGAATCGTGCGGGGCAGCCCGAAGCGGAGTTTTGTTTGGAGTTGACGAGCAGCAGCGGCTCGGTTGTAATCGATGCGCCAGACTTGTTGGCCGTCCGCGCGCGTTGACGAATCGCCCCGCACTGGCTGTATTGCGGAAGCGAAGGGGGTCCGGTGATCCTCCCGGTCTTCAAAACCGGCGAGCGGCAGGTTCGCCCTGTCGCTGGTGCGTTCGACTCGCACACGCTTCCGCCATTTTACTTTCGATGATTTGCCGGTTCGAACCTTACCGAGCCGGAGCCTTGACCGACAAGTACCCGCTGACATTTTCCCAGAGCAGCTGGGGAAATGTCTTGTCGAGATTAGCCCGGATACAGACATAGCACTCGTCGCAGCTATTGTTCTTGGTGAACTCGTCGGCCATGCGTGCGTGCTCTTCCAGCGAATAGCGCTGAAAGACCATCGAGCAAGGCTGCAGAGCGCCGTCGCTGGTCACCACCAGGAAACGATGACCAGCCTTGCAGCCCGGTGCCCGGCCCTGTTCGAAGAACCGTTGCATTGCGTCCAGCGTTGAAGGCGAGCTCACGATCCAGTTGGTCGCATCACGTCGCATTTCCACTTGGTCAAACTCTCGCCTTAGGAGCGCGAGTTGGGCGGGCGTCGTCAGCGAATAATCCCGGCAACCGGTGCGGCGCGCGGTGTAGGAGCTGTAACAGATGTTTACCCCCCACTCTCTCGCTTTGTCGGCCAAGCGGTTGATCTCCGCGAGATTGACACTCGTAATGCAGCAGTTCAAAACGATATTGTCATATCCCAGCGCGGCCAGGCGTGGCACCAGCGTGGCAAGGTGCGAATACAACCCTGGATATCCGCGGAAATCGTCATGCCGCTCGTCGGGAAAATCCAGGCTGACGGAGAACTGATCCACGCCCGCTTCGTGCAGTTCCCGGTATTTCTCCTCGGTCATGTGGGACCAATTGGACATCAGGAGGATGTACGGGATGCCCGAACCCTGCTTGATATTCCGCACGATGTCCCCCACGTCACTCCGCAACAGCGGCTCTCCGCCAGAGACCTGGACAACGCAGGGCTGCAGTGCCGCCATATAGCGGCGGTAGTCCGCAGGCTTCAGATTGCGAGACTCGTCGCGGGCGCCACCGTGGTCGCAATGCTTGCAATAGCAGCTACACGCATCCGTCACCTCAAAAGAGACGACGATGGGGCGGCCGGCCGGCCAGTTACGTGAGCCCCGGCCGATAATCCGGAGCGAATCAAGGAAGGGTACTTTGCGCATAACGAATTTCGACCCCTGAATCAGGATCTTCTTTTGAGCCGTGTCTCTGCTGAATTATACCGCGCATGGGCGAATTTTCAACGCCAAAGCCGCATTCGCTGGTGGAAACAGAGTGCCGCCGCGCCATTCGGGGCTCCGTCAGGCAATCGAGATCGTACCGCGGCGATTTCTTCGACATTGCCCCGTCTTTCGTTTGCAAATGCAGTTTTGGAGTTGCAAAACCGCTCACGCGCAGTACAATTCGGGGCGATTGAGAGCTGCAAGGCAGCTCCTGTTCAGCTTGCCCCGAGGCCGGCGCGATAGAGGAGCGGTGAGCATGGTCCTCGTTCACGCCCGGGAAGCGGGAATCAAGGGGTCTCAGCCAATGACGAAAGTCGAACAGCCACCTCCAATGGTTCACGCTGGCGGTGAAGACGCAGTTGAACCAATCCGCAGGAATGCCGTCCGCGAAAAAACTTGGAAATCGCTGATAGCAGATGGTGATGCACATTCGAGTGTTGGGAGGTTTCGCGCCGCTCAAGCGGCTTACCTGAAAGCCATGCGCGAAGCCGAAATCAGTGAGCGTCGCTACCACCTGCATGCCGCAATCGGGTGGTACGCTGCGGCCGCATGCAAGGCCATCGTGGCGCAACTGAAGCAAAGAGGCGCAACCGCGGATTGGTCGTGCGAATCAGGTCGTGCTGAAGTTCACGAATACTGCGACGATGCTTTTGGCGAGTACCAGAGGATCATCAATCCGGTTTTGGCACGAATCAATGAGCTGGTTGGGAAAGGTGATGTCGAAAAACGAGCGAAGGAGAATGCTGCCGGTTGCCTGCTTGCGATCGTGTCAGTACTTACTCTTGTGAATGGCTTCGACAAGGCGGAACGACTGGTGGGGATCGCGACTGAGCTGGCGGCGGACAACGCTGCCCTGACCCGTAAGATCGGCAAAGCCCTGACATCCCTAAACAATTCTCGCGTGAATTCGGATTTGCCGCCTGGGGCAACAGCTCATAGGGAGATCAAACAGTACCCGAAAAGGGTTTGGCTGGCGGTTTCAATGGCAGTGTCCGCGATTCTGCGTAAGCGCCGTTCCCCGTGATCTCGCCCATCGCTGACTTGAGGACCGGGAGCGCGTGACCTTTCAACCAGCAGGACTCCTAAAACTAGCTGGAGATGATAAAGAGAACACCTCATCTAACAAAGCTATCTCTGTATAGAGGCTATCGATTTGATTTGGACTAACACCATTTCTGCTCATGAAATATGAATGATATGGCATGTATAGGCCCTTTGGGCACTTCAGGTCAAATAAGCGCCTGTCCGCCGTAATCGCCTGTGAGCCCTCATGCCCTACTATGAAGTGACACAGGGGTTGCCAGTGCTGCAATGCTGGCTCGCGTGAGGAAAGGTGCAGTATGTCACTCACAACAAAGTCCACGAGGGACCGACGTTCGAAACGAATCTTCCGTTTGACCGTGACGATATACGAATATGACCGCCCGCCCTGTACAAGGAAATGCCCACACTGGCGGTGATCGTCGAGGAGTTGTTGGTCTGTTTTTGAAAGCATGGGCCGGACAAGTTCGACTCCCGCGAGCAAATGTACCCCCCGGTGATCACAACGCGCTGGCGAAGACCCCCGCATCAGCTCGAGTCCTTTCAGTAAGGGTGTCTCAATCAGCATCTCCAGCAAGCGTCGGGCCTGATAAAAAGGAAATCTTCGCCGCGGAACCTCACTTCTTTTCTCAACCAAGAAGCTGTACAACCACGGGCCACACAGTAATTTGTGCGATTCGAGCGGTCTGAATCCACACGCCTTCATTACTTGGACTACCTGTTCCGACGGGGTGAGATTAGTGAATGTGTAGCCTCGTTGGGCTAGCAGGGCCATGAGGAGCTTCAGACTGAAATTTCGAAACTGCGGAATGGTATACCACGAAGAAAGGTTGCAGAAACGCTCCAAGCGCTCCCCCACTAAGCGTTCAGAGTAGATTGCGCCCAGGAAGCCAACGAGCTGATCTCCTGATTCCAACACGAACCCTAGGTTCGGCTGGTTCTCCACCCCTGGATACTGGAACAGACGCAGCCACATCTCAGGGGACCAGTTAGAACCAAAGCCCGTACGAAGAAGCGGAACTATGGCATCTATATCTCCCACATGAGCAGGCCGGACAAGTACTTTCATATTGGCGTCGTAGCTACCATCAAACCTAAATATGACGGCTAATCAACAACAATTCGCCTCCAGGGTTTCAACGACAAATCCTCTCCATATAAACGAGCGCGCAAAGTTGCTTCAGAAACATCGTAGTTTGAGACATACTTTCGCGGCAGGCTCGCCAGGTGTTCTTTGTGCACAGGGAAAATATTGCACCACCGCGTCGTTACCGCCGTCTTGAACTTCAACTCCTTCACCAACCGAAACTCTCGCTGACCACAAGCGTCGGGTGAGCCAAAGGGGTACGCAAAATGCTCAATCTCAACACCGAGCTTTTCTTTAAGAATCCGCCTTGATTGCTCGATTTCGTCCCCGGCCTCGTTCTCTCTAAGTTGCTTAAGAGAAGGATGAGTAAGCGTGTGGGCACCGATCTGCACTAATGGATCCTGGGCAAACTTCTGCAGCTCCTCCCAGGTCGGGAAGAACCGATCACTCAAGGATTGGGGATCCACGCCATTAAGAGCCCATGTACTTCCAAGTGGAAAACGCCCCTCAGGGACGTCTTGATGAAGGATCATCCCTAATCGGTGGTACGCTGCGACTTTCTCTTCCCATGTCCCAAGCTTTATGCGCTCAGTCTGCCCAGAGCCCCTAAACTCAATTTCATTGCGCTGCAAAAGCATTTCTCCAAGTGCATCCCACCAACACGGCGTGGTCCGGTTGACGTATCCAACAGTGACATTAACGCACAACGGTGCTTGGTGGCGACGGAAAATCGGCAGCGCAATAGTCAAATTGTCGGCATAGCCGTCATCAAACGTAAAGCACACAAACGGTTTTCGATGAGAGCCGTTCGCGAGCCGATCATGCACCTGATTAAGGCTGATGATCTCCCATCCTCGATGTCGTACGTAACCCAATATCCGATCGAGACTGTCTGAGCAGATAGCTAGATTCGGACTATAGGCTAGGCTCCGAGAAGCAACCACTCTGTGAAACATCAAGATCAACCCCATGCCACTTAGCCAAGGTTGAACATAGTCCAAAACTCCGCAGGAATCTAAAACCCCATACACGCCTCTAAGCCCCGACTCAAGCCATTGTCCCAGCATGTAATGTCCCTGCTTTCAGCGCTTCTAACCCGCGCTCGTCTCAGGTGGTCTCATTGGGTTCGGCACGTTGAACTGACCTCTCGGAGAACGCGGCGGCCCTGACAGATTCGCTTTCTTGATTGCTCGCTCTACGCCCCTTTGCCGACTTTACTGGCCTCTGGTTTGGCGATCACGCGCTCGAAGATCTTCGCGCCGGGGTAGACTGCCTCTTCTCCCGGGTCTTGACCCTCACGGTTTCGCAGGAGACTCCGCCCGGGAGATATTGAACCGAGTACTCTTCTCCGGCAGAGACGAATCCTTTGTCGAACAAGTACTGCCGCATGACTTTTTCATCGGAGACGCTGATCACTCAAGTCTCTCCTTTCGCCTCGTGAACCCTAGAACACATCCTGTTGTGGACCTCTGATCATAGCGCGTCTTCTGCCCCACCACGCGCAAAAACATGTGCGTAGCGGGGCCCCGACGAAGCGGCGATCACAGACCGTTTTGGGCCGGCGCCAAAACGGCTTGCGGAGTCCGCCGTTGGCCAACGGCCCTTGTCGGGAGCGGTTTTACGGCTGCGGAAAAACAGGTTCCAGGTGAGACAGGCCCCAAGTACTTGCGCAAGAGACTTTGGGTGCCTACATCAAATAGCGCCTCGCTTGACTACCCCACCGCGCGCAAATGCAGCGCGCAGCGGGGACCCCGGCTTCGGCGCGTTTTTCCGCAGTCTGTTTGCCGGCAGGCACGCTGCTTGTAGAATTCAAGCGGAGGGAATGATCGATGTTTAGAGTGGCAATTCTGGATGACTACCAGCAGGTGGCGCACTCCCTGGCGGATTGGAACAGCCTTGCTTCCCGCGCCCAGGCCGAGTTTTTCTATGACAACCTTGTCGATCTGCCGCGGCTTGCCGGCCGCCTGCAATCTTTTCAGGCGGTAGTGCTGATGCGCGAGCGCACGCCTTTTCCACGCGCGCTGCTCGAGCAGCTCCCCAACCTGCGCCTGCTGGTCACCGCGGGCATGCGTAATGCCTCCATCGATATCGCCGCCGCCAGCGAGCGCGGTGTGCTGGTAACTGGCACCGAGACGCTGGCGACGCCTACCGCCGAGCTTACCTGGGGACTGATTCTTGCGCTCTCCCGCAACCTGGTGCACGAGGCAAACGGCATGCGCTCCGGCCTGTGGCAAACCACGGTTGGGCACGTCGTGGCCGGCAAGACGCTGGGAGTCCTCGGGCTCGGCAAACTCGGCTCGCGGGTGGCCGCCCTGGGCAAGGCGTTTGGCATGCAAGTGCTGGCTTGGAGCCAGAACCTCACGCCGGAGAAGGCTTCCGAGGCGGGGGCGGTCTACGCCAGCAAGGAGAAGCTGCTCGAGAACAGCGACATCGTCACCATCCACTTGGTGCTTTCCGAGCGCACGCGCAACCTGATTGGCGCCTCTGAGCTGGCGCGCATGAAGTCCAGCGCTTTCCTGATCAACACTTCGCGCGGGCCGATCGTGAGCCAGGCGGCTCTGCTGGAGGCGCTGGGTACGCGGCGTATCGCCGGCGCGGCCGTCGATGTCTATGACCAGGAGCCGCTGCCGGCCGATCACCCGCTGCGAAAGCTGGCGAACCTTCTGCTGACGCCGCATCTGGGCTACGTCACCGAGGAGAACTATCGCCTGATCTACGGCTGCGCGGTGGAGAATATCCGGGCCTTCCTCGACGGCAAGCCGCTGCGCGCAATCAACAAGCTGGGCTGAACGGACGCCCTTCGCTTGCCGGGTGGCCGGACTCGCAGGGCGTTAGCTTTTGACATTTGGCGCGCGCTTTCTTACCTTGATGCTTCGCAATTCTTGAGCGCCTCCCGGCAACGTGAGCTGACCTACGCTTTTGCGCTGCCGGATCCGGACGGAGGAATAATGCGTGAAGTCGTTGCCACCGAGAATGCACCCAAGCCCATCGGTCCTTACTCGCAGGCCATCAAGGCAAACGGATTTATCTTCCTGAGCGGGCAGACCCCACTCGATCCCGCCACGCAGCAGCTTGTAACCGGCGGAGTAGCCGCGCAGACCGAACGCACTCTGAAAAACCTTGAGGCGGTGCTCAAAGCCGCGGGCTCCGGTCTGGACAAAGTCGTGCGCTGTGGAGTGTTTTTAAAGGATATGAACGACTTTGCGGCCATGAACGAGGTGTACGGCAAGTTCTTCAAGAGTAATCCGCCGGCGCGCTCAACTGTCCAGGCAGCGCGGCTGCCCAAGGACTGCCTGGTTGAAATCGACGCAATTGCCATTTATAGCCTCTAGCTGCGGGAAAGGCGCGAACTTCCAAGGACTGCCTGGTTGAAATCGACGCAATTGCCATGGCATGAGCCACTCTGGCGGGTCTCTCTGCCCCACCAGGCGCAACTACGGCGCCTGCCGGGGACCCCGGCAAATGTCACCCCAACGAGCCGAGCCTCGTTGGGGGCCCCCGACACACCCAGGTGACAGCGCGATTTTGTGGAGAAACCATGCTGGCCGTCGTAAGATAGATATATGTCCGCCGCTGTAGATCTGCTGAGCCTTCCTGCCGAATTACAGTCCAAGTGGCGCAAGCTGGAAGCAAGCCTGCGCTCGTTGGGGAAGACCCTGGTTGCCTATTCCGGGGGCGTGGATTCGGCGTTCCTGGCCTGGGCCGCTCATGCTGTTTCGCCTGGACGCGTGGTGGCCCTGCTGGCCGACTCGCCCAGCCTCGCCCGCACGCAAATGCGCGAGGCCATTTCGTTTTGCGAGCAAAACGCAATTCCGCTGGAGATCATTTCCACGGCGGAGATGGAGCGGCCCGACTACGTGCGCAACGATTCCATGCGGTGCTTCCACTGCAAGGACGAGTTGTTCATCGCCGTGGAGCGCTATCGCGACGAGCACGGCTTCGAGACCGTCGCTTATGGCATCAACTTCGACGATCAAGGTGATTATCGTCCCGGCCAGCAGGCGGCAAAGCGGCACGGTGTCGCTGCCCCGCTGCTGGAGGCTGGCTTCACCAAGCAGGATATTCGTGACGTAGCTCGAGCGGCCGGGCTGAGCGTGTGGGACAAACCCGCATCGGCCTGCCTTTCCTCGCGCATCGAGTACGGGCGCGAAGTGACGCCCGAGGCACTGCGCCAAGTCGAAGCAGGAGAGGACGCGTTGCGGGCGTTGGGGTTCAGGCAGATGCGGGTACGCCATCACGGCGCCATCGCACGCATCGAGATCGCCCGCGAAGAACTGGCGCGCGCTTTGACCTTGGAGATGGCCGCCGAGTTCACCCGCATTTTCAAGGAACTCGGGTTCAAGTTCGTAACGCTCGACCTGGAGGGCTTCCGCTCCGGTTCGATGAATGCCGTGCTTCCGGTCGAGACGCTTTCCGGCCCATCCAGCCGTCAGTCCTGAGCCGTGGGTGAGGCTGGTTTTCGCCGCGCGCATATGTGCGCTGCGGGCTTCCAACGTTGCCCGACAGCTCCCGTGCGATAATCAATCGAGTGCTTGCCCCGGCAAATGCGCCCATCGTCTCGGCCGCCACGTGCGCAACCATGACCATCCGTCAACATCTAGGGAAATTTATGCTGCGAAAAACTCTGTTGTTCCTGGCCATCGCCTGGCTCGGCTGCTCGGCCGCACCCCAACAAGCCAAATCCGGGCTTGCTGGGGACCCCGTGCAATCCGGACCGGCTGACTTGAACCGGCGGGTGGAGCGCACGGTGCGCTCCGAATTCAAGATTCCCGCCTATGTGCAAATCTCGATCAGTTCGCCGAAGCCCAGTGAGTTTGCGAACTACGACAGCATCACGGTGACGCTCGCGAGCGAGGATAGGAAGCGTGCGCTCGAATTCCTCGTCTCCAAGGATGGCAAGCAACTGGTCAGCATGCACAAGATGGACCTGTCGGTCGATCCCTATCAGAAGGCGATGAGCACAATCGATCTGGCGGGGCGGCCTCCGCGGGGCAACGCGGATGCCAAGGTCACCGTGGTTGTCTATGACGATTACCAGTGCCCGTTTTGCTCGCGCATGCATGAGGAGCTGTTGTCTCTGATGAAGAGCTACGGCGACCGCGTGAAGGTGTATTACAAGGATTATCCCCTGTTCGAGATACATCCTTGGGCGGGACGCGCGGCGATTGACTCGAATTGCCTGGCGCGGCAGAGCGGCGAGGCGTTCTGGGATTTTGCCGACTACGTGCATGCGAACGGGCGGCAGATCAGTGGCGAGAAGAAGCCCTTGGAAGCCCAGCTTTCGGCTGTCGACCACATCGCGACGGACATTGGCAACAAGCGCAACCTGAATACCGCGGTGCTCGCGCAGTGCATCAAAGAGCAACCCTCGAAGGACATGGACAAATCCGTCAAGGAAGCCGAATCGTTGGGGGTGAATGCCACGCCGTTTATATTCGTCAACGGTCAGAAAGTCGAAGGCGCAATTCCCACCGCCGAATTCAAAGCGATTCTGGACCAGGCGCTTCGCGATGTTGGCCAGCAGCCGCCAGCGGACGTGTCGGCATCCGCAGCGAGCGCCGGGAAGTAGGCTCTGGTGAAACTTTCACCGGGAGGGTTTGATTTGCAGGGGAAACGTGAAAAACGGTGCCCATGGACGGCGCGCTGCTCCGCGGCATGTGCCGTCCTGGCGATTGCGGTTGTTTTGCTGCTGCTGGCTGGGGCTTGCGGCAAAGGACAGGCTGGACCTGATGTTCTGGCCAAGGTGAACGGCCGCAAGATCGTGCGCTCGGAAGTGGACAAGTATTATCGCAACCAGACCGAAGGTTCTCCGCAGTCGCCTTCGGAGGAGCAGGCCCAAAGCCTGCGGCTCAGCATTCTGCGCGAGCTGATTGATAACGAGATCCTGATGCAGCGCGCCGAAAAGCTCGGGCTTATGGCGACCGACGAAGAGGTTGAAAGCAAGCTGAACACGGTCAAGGCGCCCTATACAAAGGAAGAATTCGACCAGCGTTTGAAAGACCGCAAGATCACGCTCGACGACTTCCGCCGCGACATCCGTCGCTCGATCACGATTGAGAAGGTCTTGAACAAGGACGTCTCTTCGAAGGTCAACATCGGCGATGCCGACGTCGCCGCCTATTACAACCAGCACAAGGCCGAGTTCAACCTTATCGAACCGCAGTACCATCTGGCGCAGATTCTGGTGACCTCGCAGCCGAATCCACAGGTTCGCAACCTGAAGAACGACAAGGCGCAGAACGAAGCCGATGCGCGCAAGAAAGTTCAGATGATCATGCACCGCCTAGAGAGCGGCGAGGATTTTGCCGCCGTGGCGGCCAATTACAGCGAGCAGCCCGAGACCTCGGCAAATGGCGGCGATCTTGGATTTATTCCCGAGTCCTCACTCAAGTCGGACCGCCAGGCAGCCGAGGCGATTTCCAAGCTCAAGGCAGGCCAGTACAGTCCTCCGTTGCCGGGAGGCGATGCCAACCGCAAGCTGGCCGGCTTCCGCATCATCCGTTTGATCAGTAGGGAGACGGCGGGACAACGGGAGATGAGCGATCCGCGGGTGCAACAGGCCATACGAACCCAGTTGCGCGAGCGCCGCGAACAACTGCTGCGCACCGCTTACTACGAGTCGCTGCGCAACGAAGCCAAGGTCGAGAATTACCTCGCGGATTCGATTCTGAAGAGTTCGGGAGCGCAGTAGTAAAGCGACTTCAGAATGATCTTTCGCCGCTGCACTCTCCGGGTGACCGCAAAACATCCGTGATGGCATTTCACGGCAGCCGTCAATGCCGGTATTATTCGACGATGGCCATCGTGTCGCCGGGATTCACGTTGCTGCCCTCCGCGACCATTATTTTCTGAACCAAGCCTTTCTTCGGCGACTTGATCTCGTTTTGCATCTTCATGGCCTCGACCACGACGAGGCCCTGTCCGGCCTCAACCTCGTCCTTTTCGGCAACCATGAGTCGCACAACTTTGCCGGGCATGGGTGCGATGATCTTCTGTGGGCCCTCGCCAATGCCCGCCGAGGCCCGGCGGCTCCGCAAGGAGCGGGGGTCGCGCACTTCGGCCGCGAAGCGCTCTGAGCCGATGATGATGTGGGTATCTCCGAGCATCGAATACTCGCGCTTGATCTCGTGCGCCCGGTTGTTCACCAGCATCGAAATGACGTCGCGGGCGGTGAAGGCCGCATCTACGATGATCTCCTGGCCATCGACGTGACAACGCCAGGTTTCGCCCTGCTGTTCGAGTTCAACGAGATGCTGAGTGCCGTCGATAATGACGTCGTAGGTCATTTTGCCCCCTCTGGCACGATGCCAAGTGCGGCGTATACTTTCCGCGAATCCGATCTAGTGCAGCGCCTCTTCGCGCGCGCTCCGTTTCCAGTTGCTGACCGGTTTCCTTGGCAGCTCGCGCACCGCCCCATTGCGGGACCCTTTCAGCGAAGATATCTCCGGCCCGCCTCTGCTCTCCACTTGGGCAAAAAGGGCCGCGGCGATGGCCGCAATCGGAGTTCGCATGCGGGTACGCTCGTCGACGGGTTTAGGCTCGCGCAAGAGACGGTCGAGAAACCCTGTATCGAAGTTTCCCGCCTGGAACTCCGGATGCAACAGGATGCGGCGGAACAGCGAGATATTGGTTTTTATTCCGCCGATGAAGACCTCGACCAGCGCACGGCGCATGCGGTTGATGGCGTCCGTGCGGGTGGGACCGTAGGAGCTTAGCTTGGAGAGCAGCGGATCGTATTCAATAGGAACTGTCCAGCCCTCGTAGATGCCGCCGTCGCGGCGAATGCCCGGGCCCGCGGGCGAGATAAGCCGGGTGATGCGCCCAGGCGATGGAAAGTAGTTGTTATCGGGATCTTCCGCATAGATCCGGCACTCGATGGCGTGCCCGCGGATTTGGACATCTTCCTGGCGGATCGTGAGCTTCTCGCCGGCGGCAATCGCGATTTGCATTTGCACCAGGTCAAGACCGGTCACCAGCTCGGTCACGGGGTGTTCCACCTGCAAACGCGTGTTCATTTCCAGGAAATAGAAATTACGCGACTGGTCGACCAGGAACTCGACGGTGCCTGCATTAGTGTAGTGCGCAACCTTGGCTGCCCGGACCGCGATCTCGCCCATGCGCCGCCGCATATCGTCATCGACAATCGGCGAAGGCGCCTCCTCCATCACCTTCTGATGGCGCCGCTGGATGGAACACTCGCGTTCGCCCAGATAAATCACATCGCCGTGCTCGTCGGCCATGATCTGCATCTCGACGTGCCGGGGATTCTCGATCAGTTTTTCGAGGTAGACTTCGTTATCTCCGAAGGCGCGTTGCGCCTCCGAGCGCGTGAGGTCGAAGGCCGATCGCATCTCTTCTGGCGTGCGGACCTGGCGCATGCCCTTGCCGCCGCCGCCGGAGGCAGCCTTCAGCATTACGGGGTAGCCGATTTTCCCGGCGGATTCCAGCGCCCGGTCGACACTCTCCAGACCTTTTTCCGAACCCGGCACGAACGGCACGCCCGCCTTTTTCATCGTCTGGCGCGCCCGCGTCTTGGACCCCATCATCTCCATGGAGCGAGCGCTCGGACCGATGAACTTGATGCCCGCGCGCTCGCAGGCGGTGACAAATTGCGCATTCTCTGAAAGAAAGCCGTATCCGGGATGGATCGCCTCTGCCCCGCTGCGGCGCGCCACGTCCAGAATCTTCTCGGTATTCAGATACGACTCACTGGCCTGCGCAGGGCCTATGTGATAAGCGTGGTCCACCTTGCGCACGTAGAGCGCCCGGCGGTCCACGTCGGAAAACACGCCTATCGATTCAATGCCCATCTCCCGACAGGCGCGTGCAATGCGCACGGCGATCTCGCCGCGATTGGCAATCAGAATTCGCCGGAACATTTTCCACCCCACCCCGGAAGTCGGGGGAATCTCACCCACTGGACAAAATAGCACAAAGCCGGCAATCCACTCTAAGTAGCCGCCTGAATTCGTCCGCCGGGCCGGACTCTCCCCAAAACAAAAGCCTCTCCCTGTCGCGGGGAGAGGCTGGTAAATAAGGAGGTTTCAGTCCAGTTTTGCCTGGTCGAGGCCAAATACCGCTCCCCGGCACTGCTGCTGCTTCGTGGGCGTTAAGAGACGGGCTGCCTACTTCTTCTGGTCGATCTTCTGGCCGATCTTCTGGTCGATCACGATGCCGCCCGCTCCCTGCTTCTCGGCTTTGGCCTTCTTCGTCGCCAGCGTCTTGTCAACCCAATCATTTGCCGTCTTCGTGTCCGCTGCGCGAGCCGAGGCGTCGTCGCATTCATAATCGGCGCGCTCGCGGTAGAGCAGGTTCAGGTAGGCCATCGCATCGTCGTAGTCGGGCCTGATCTGCAGGGCCTTCTGCAACATCTTGATGCCTTCCTCGACCGGGGCCTGGTTGTTGGTCTTGACGAAGCTGCAACCCTTCTTGTCCTTAAGCTGGTCCGTCGGCTTCATGCCCAATTTGCTGCGTTGCTCCTGGCGAAGCTTGTAAGCCTGTGTCCAGTCGATGACCGCGATGGAGTAATAGTTCTCGGGATCGTTCGAATCGACAGCGGCGGCTTTCTGGTAGTACTGTTTCGCCTGGTCGAAATCCTTCATCTGGAGAAACAGGTAGGCGATGCCTTTGACGGCATTGATGTTTTTAGGGTCCTGCGTCAGAACCTGCTTGTATTCCTCGATGGCGGAACCGGCCATGCGCTTGTTATCTTCTGTTTCCGCGCCCGGAATGTATTGCTGTGCATAAGCAGTTGCGAGATAAAGTCGGGCGTTCAACAGCGATGGATCCAGTGCAGCCGCATTCTTGAAATGCTCAATCGCCTCTTCGTATCGTGAATTCTTGTAGGACTGGACTCCCTTGTTCAACTGATCGCGTGCCTTCAGCTTGGCACAGCCAGCGGCCGAGAGCACGGCGAGCAGAATCGCCAAGCCAGCCAGCACTCGTACGCTTCTGTTCATTGAATTGCCTTCCCTTGCCGAATCGGGCCGGAACTGCTTTTGATCCCGGACTTCACCGCCGACGACGCGGGCCGGGATCAACTCGTTCTCTATGCCCCTAAATCTTGCAACCGGAAATCTCCGACGGAGGCCGACTTCAAATTCGTTGGGCGCTTACTGCGGCCCATTATGGTCTGACCTATGGGCAAACGATATCAGAAACCCGCTAGATTGATTGGGCGCTTACTGGCCGGCCTCGATTCTTGCGGTAATCAGTCCGACCTTGTCCACGCCGGCGGCGTGGGACTTGTCGATGACCGCAGCGATGTCGGCGAAGGGCAGCTCCGTGTCTCCCTTCACGAACATAACCTTTTCGGCGCGGCTGGCGAAGATGTCGCGCAACCGGCCTTCCAGGTTTTCGAAAGTTACATCGTCCTGGTTGATTTTATACGCTGGCTGGCCGCCGGCGCCGCGCAGAACCTGAACGACAATGGTACGGTCGTTCGAAGGCGGTTGCTGCTGCTGGTTTTTAGGCGGTTGGGGGACCAGCGCATCCAGGCCTTTCGGCGTGAGCGGCGTAATCACCATGAAAATAATGAGCAGCACCAGCAGCACGTCGATGAGGGGTGTTACGTTGATGTCTGCGGAGGGACCACCCTTGCCGCCAACTGACATTGCCATAGAGAAGCCTCGCTCCTACCGGGTCCCCCAATACGCGCCGTAGTTGCGCGTGTTGGGGCGGATTTACTGTGGGTTCTTCTTCTTATCCGAATCTTTTGTGCCCGCCGCACTGGCCGGCAAAGGCTCGAACGAACCCTGCTTGTTGCGTTGCTCGGTCAGCAAACCAAGCTCGTCAACTCCGGCAGAACGAACGTTGTCCACCACTTCGACCACGGCACCGTACTTGGCGCGCGCATCGGCCTTGATGTACACACGTTTGTCCGCCCGGCTGGCAAGCCGGTCTTTCACCTTGTCGGTTAAAACCTCGGGCGTGACCTTGTCGGGGCCAAAGAAGATCGAACCGTCGCGCATGACCGCCACCAGCAGCGAGTCTTCCTTGTCCGCATCCGGCATTTGCACGGGATTGTCCGTCTTGGCCAAATCCACGCTGACGCCTTTTTGCAGCATCGGGGTGATCACCATGAAGATGATCAACAGCACGAGCATGACGTCGACCATGGGGGTCACGTTAATCTCGGAGGTAACCTTCAGGCTCCGTCTCCACGTTTGTTGTGGCATACTTCAATTCTCCTGCCCATGACAGCTCCGTGATTAGCCGCGTGGCTGGGCCACGCCGCTCCCGGGTGTTGTCACGGCGTCGATTACTTGCGAACCAGGTTGCGCTGCTTAAGGAAGTAATCGATCAACTCGCTGGAGCTGTTATCCATCTCCACATCGAAGGCTTCCACCCGGTTGGTAAAGTAGTTGAACATCCACACGGCCGGGATGGCGACGAACAACCCGATCGCCGTTGTCACCAGGGCTTCCGAAATGCCGCTGGCTACCGCGCCCAACCCGGTTTGCTTGGATTCGGAGATGCCACGGAAAGCGTTAAGAATTCCGACGACGGTGCCGAACAGTCCCACAAAGGGAGCGGTGGAACCGATCGTTGCCAGCCCGCCGAGTCCACGCTTCAGCTCGGCATGAACGATGGCTTCGGCGCGTTCCAGGGCACGGCGCGAGGCTTCGATCTGTTCGCCGGGAATGTCGCTGGAAAGGGTGTGCACCCTGAATTCCTGCAGACCGGCGGTGACGACCTTCGCCAGATGACTCTTCTTGTTGCGCTCGGCAACTTTGATGGCTTCGTCGATCTTGCCTTCGCGCAGAGCTCCGGCGACGGCGGGTGCGAACATGCGGGACTGCTTGCGAGCCGCGCCGTAAGCCATGGCACGGTCAATCATGATGCCGATCGACCAGCCAGACATGATGAACAGGATGAGCACGACAACCTTTGCCAGAACACCCATCTGTCTCCATAAGGAGATTGGGTCCCAGCCGATGCCGGCACCTTCCTGGAACATCACCGCCGCCAGCGCCGGTATGTTGCTCAGAACAAGGGTTGCGAGGTTTGCGACAAACATGTGTTGGTTTTCCTCCTCAGGAACTCTGAAACTCTTTCGAAATGCTGCTCAAACCTTTGAAAACACCTCGCGCCGGATGATGTCGCGCGCAGTGGCCCGACGTTCGGGCGCTAACCGGTGTGAACAGCGACTTGCTTGAACTTGATAGGGCCTATGGGCAGCGCAACCGCACGCCGCCATTCAAAATATTAGATGCAGCTTTTCGGCCGCAACCAACTAATCTAGCCACCAGAAAGAGTAAAATTGATGTTGATCGTCGTATCAACGTCGACCGGTTCACCGTTCAGGTAATAGGGCTTGTAACGCCATTGCTTCACCGCGTCGAGAGCGGCCTGTGCCAGCATCGGGTGTCCACTGACGATCCGCAAATTCTGAATTGTGCCGTCCTTGCCGATTACGGCCTGAAGCACCACAGTTCCTTGGATGCGCGCTTGGCGCGCAAGCGGCGGATAGGGTGGCTTCACATCGTGAATTAAATTGCCTTGCGCAACGCCGGAAGAAACCCGCACCTTCTGCGGTGTGGCTATCTTAGGTACCGCGGCCGGGACACTGGCTATGCTGTTCAATACGCCGCCGAGTACACCGCCAACCGAGCCGCCAGGTACCCCTCCGATAACACCGCCGACAACTCCGCCATTCGAAGCTGGAGTATCCTCTTCCTGTATCTTAGCTACCTTATTGGGGATTGCGGTCGGAGTCCTCAGTCGACCATTGTCAAGTTCGCTAACAATTTTCTGCGGTTTTACGAAGGCCGCCGCTGCCGGTGGCGGCGGGGGCGGCGGGGGTGGCGGCGGAGCTACCAGGAACGTCATGAATTGTTGCCTGGGAAGAGCTTCCGGGTAAATGATTGGAATCAGCACGAGTACGCCAATCAACAATACCTGCACCGAAAAAGAAAAGACAGTTACCCACGGGCTGCGCCCCTTAACCTTTTTGCCCGAATCGAAAAGACTGTCTTCGAACATAGAAATAGTTCCCGCCTAGTGATATAGACACCGTCGCGCGGGTTTTGGTGTCCTAAATCGAAGCGGGCCAAAGATTTTTTCCGAAATTTAATGCCCCAAGACTAGATATCCCAGAAAAGGCTCCTCCGGGATTCCTTCGGCCGCGACCGGAGCAAACCCTTCTAGGCCTTGATCTTCATCTTTTCGCGCCGGCTATCGGTTACCTTGGCCGGAAGACTCCTTCCATTCCTGCCGCCACGCCAATCCTGGTAGGCAACCAGCATCGGTGAGGCGATAAAAATCGAAGAGTAGGTGCCGATGATGATGCCGATCACGAGGGCCAGCGAGAAGCCGTGCAGCACCTCGCCTCCGAACAGGAACAGGGAGAGCACGGTCAAAAACGTCAGGCCGGAAGTCAGCACCGTCCGGCTCAGCGTCTGATTGATGCTGCGGTTCACAATGTCGGACAGATTTTCGCGGCGCATCAGCCTGACGTTCTCGCGAATGCGGTCGAAGACGACGATCGTGTCGTTCATCGAGTAGCCGACCAGGGTGAGAATGGCGGCGATGACCGTCAGCGATATTGGCTCATTGATCAGCGAAAACGCGCCCAGAGTGATGATCGTGTCGTGGAAGCAGGCTACAACCGCGGCCGCGCCATAGATCAACTCGAAACGGAACCAGAGATAAACCAGCATTCCGGCCAAGGAGTACAGTGTTGCCAGCAAAGCCTGCTTCTGGAGCTGCATGCCGACCTGCGGACCGACGATCTCCACGTTGCGGACGCCGAAGTTGGAGGTGAAGAATCCCTGCTGCAAGCTGGAAACAACCGCCGGCGGAGCGGCGTTGTTCACGTCAGAGATAGATTTGAAGACGCCGCCCAGCGACTTGTCGCGGTAATCGACGATGGCCCGCGCAATCTGCCCGTAGCGCTGGGCCGCATCCAGCCCCGCGCGCAGCGGGTCCTTGTCCACCAGATACTGCGTCAGCGTGCTATAGCCGACGTTGTTCAAATCCTGCTTGCCGGCCTCGGTCTGGGTTTGAAGGGCGTGAACGATCGAGTTCTTGCCCTGGTCGAGAGCTTGTTCGCTGGTCTCTTTCAGATCCAGCGCAATCAGTACCTCGTTGTTGCCGGAGGCGCCGTAACGCTGAATGCGCGCGTCTCTCAGCCCGGCGCGATCCATGGCTGCGCGGATCTGGTCGTCATTCGGCGGGGTGGTGAACTTCACATAGACGAGCGTGCCGCCGCGGAAGTCCACACTGAGGGGAATGCCGTGCCAGAATGCCATCGAAAGAATGCCAGCCGTGCTGAAAATTAGCGAGAAGGCCAGGAAATACCACTTCTTGCCTAGGAAATCGATGTTCGGGTTGCGAAAAAACTCCACTTTGAAACCCTCAAAAATCTTATTCAACGGCAGCCCAGGGCCATTATTGCCGCTCCGAAGCCCCGGAGCCCTCTGCCGCCGCGGCGCGCACAGCGCCTCCGGCGGGCAAAACTAGATCGACAGCGGCTCACCACGTTGATGCCGGTTCAGGATGCTGTCGAAGATGGCGCGCGATACGAAGACCGCCGTAAAAAGATTGGCCAGCAGACCGAACGTCAGCGTCACCGCAAATCCCTTCACCGGACCGGTACCGAACAGAAATAGAATGGCCGCCGAGACGATGGTGGTTACGTGCGTGTCGATGATCGTCAGAAAAGCCTTCCCGAAGCCTTGCTCAACCGCCGAGGGCGGTGTCTTGCCATTGCGCAGCTCTTCGCGGATACGCTCGAAGATCAGCACATTGGAGTCGACGCCCATACCAACCGTGAGAATCAAACCCGCAATTCCGGGCAGCGTGAGCGTAGCCCCGCTGAAGCCGAGGAATCCGAGCAAAATGATCAGGTTCAAAAACAACCCCAGGTTGGCGTTGATACCGGCCGCCCGATAGTAGACCAGCATGAAGATCATCACGGCGGCCATGCCCACGATGGCGGCGCGAACGCCCTGGCGAATGGAATCGGCGCCGAGCGAGGGACCAACCGTGCGCTCTTCCAGGTAACGGATGCTGGCGGGCAGCGCACCGGAGCGCAGCACCATCGACAAGTCCTTGGCCTGCTGCTCGCTGAAAGTTCCGGTGATGCGCCCCATGTCGCGAATGCCTTCCTGAACCCGGGCCACTTCCTGAACCTTGCCGTCAAGCACAACGGCGAGGAAGTCGCCCACATGGGCGGAGGTGAAGGCGTAAAAACGATTGCCGCCATCGCGCGTGAGGTTGAAGCTGACCGCCGCACGGCCATTTTCGTCGTGCGTTGGTTCGGCTCCGCGCAGATCGCGACCGGTGACGGCCGATGCGCGGCTCACCACGTAATAGGTGTCCTGCGGTTCTCCGCTCGGCTCGGGTGTACGCCCAATAATGGTGTGGCCCTTCATCACTACCGAGTCCGGAGGCAAAATCCCGCCATGCGCGGCCAGCGCGGAGGCTTCGGAGGAATAGCTGACGCCGTTGTCCATCGCCTGCCGGATTTCCAGCATGGCGGTCGACTGCATGATGTCCTTGACCCGGGCCGGGTCGTCGACGCCCGGCAACTGCACCAGGATCTGGTACTCGCCCAGCCCGTGCTCTTGAATGACGGGCTCGCTGACCCCTAGCTGGTCAATGCGGTTGCGGATGGTCTCGATAGCCTGCTCGACAGCCCGATTCTTGAGCTGCGTGAGCGACTGCTGCTTCATCGCCAGGACATAAGTGCCCTCAACGCCCGAACTCAGTGTGTATTCGGGGAGTCGCTCGTCGGCGATCGTCTTCAGATTGCCGCTGTTATTGGGGCCGATCCCCTTGATCACGATGCGATCGGGATTTGCCGCCGGATCGGGCTTGGCGATCTCGGCATAGCTGATGTTCTTCTGCCGCAGATCGTCTTTTAAGCGCTCGATAACCTGGTCGCTATCGGCATTGACGGCGTCGTTGACCATCACCTGCAGAATCAGGTGCGTGCCGCCCTTCAAGTCGAGCCCGAGGTGAATATTCTGCTGCAAGCCCGCCAGCAAGCCGTTCTGCTTGATGGCGGCCATGCTCTTTTCGGGATCGTTGCCGAGGATAATACCCCAGACAAAGACCAGGAGCGTAAGGAGGATGATAGCTACTTTCCAGAGCAGGTTTTTCTTCATGGAGACTGCAACCGCCTACGAGGACTTGGACACCTCGTCTGTAAAGACCGAGGTGATGGAACTGCGTGCAACTTCAATCCGCAAATTGTCTGGGGGCACACGAAGGATGACCGTAGGGTCAGGGCCCTCGCCTTTCACCGACATGATGACTCCGCGCATGCCGCCGGAGGTCGCCACCCGGTCGCCGGCTTTGACGTTGCTCAGCATCGCCTGCCATTTCTTTTGTTTGCGCTGCTGAGGGAGGATCAGCAGGAAGTAGAAGACGGCGAAGATGCCGACCATCATAACCAGGCCGAGTGAGCCACCACCCTGCCCCTGGAAGAACGCTGCAAATAAGCTTGTCATTCTGTCTAACTCTCATCGGGCCGACTGCCACGACCCGGCTGAATTGAACTCACGGGAAGCCGTACTGCTACCGCCATCGACGAAACACCACATCCGTCAGACATTCGCACCCTGAACACCGGGCGCCGCCACACGAAGGCACACCCCAAGTCTCGCCTGTGTCAACGTGTTCTTTCTGGGCCGGAAGCCGTTCCAGTTCGGTATACACCTCAGAAACCGCAAAACCAAGGAATCTCTGAGTGCCCCAGCTCATCCAGAAATGCGACTGAGGCGCTTTCTGGCGGCCCGGCAGCCTTCCTGGGACCGCTACAGCGAACCGCACTACTTTGCACGGAAAGTGGCAATTCAAACAGCAGAGCGGGAACTTGCAAACTCCCCGACTTTTATAGCATGCCTTGCCCTCCTGATGGTGTCAAGGTAGTAGGACAAGTTATGCACGGTGTTAAGAACTTGCGCCAGGACCTCATTCGACGAATACAGGTGCCTCAGGTAGGCACGCGAGTACCGGCGACAGACCCTGCACCCGCAATTGGGGTCGAGAGGGCCCTCGTCGCGTGCGTAGCACTGCTTCTTGATGCTCACTTTGCCCTGCGAAGTAAACAACAACCCGTGCCGGGCCGCCCGGGTGGGCAAAACGCAGTCCATCATGTCCACCCCCAGAGCCGCATACTGCACGATTTCTTCCGGCGTCCCTACGCCCATCACATAGCGCGGCCGGGCCGCCGGCAGCAGCGCTATGGCCGCTTCCACCATTTCCCAGGTTTTCCCCCGAGGCTCACCCACACTGAGCCCGCCGATGGCGTAGCCGGGGAAGTCCATTTCCACCGTGCGTTCGGCCGACTCGCGCCGTAAATCGGCATACATTCCACCCTGAACAATGCCGAACAACGCCTGCGTCTGCTCGCTTCCGGCAGCCAGCGTCTTTTCCTCATGCCAGGGAACCTCGCGCTTGTGCTGCTCGAAATAATCCTTGCTGCGGCGAGCCCAGCGCAGGGTCAATTCCATCGACTGCCGGGTTCGCTCGCGCTCCGCCGGAAACTCCGTACACTCGTCGAACGCCATGATGATGTCGGCGCCCAGCCCAATCTCGGCTTCGAGCGCGCTCTCCGGACTGAAAAAATGCGAAGAGCCGTCGAGGTGCGAACGGAAGGCGACGCCTTCCTCGGTGACCTTGCGCAACTCGCTCAGGCTAAAGACCTGGAATCCGCCCGAGTCGGTCAGGATCGGCCGCTTCCAGCTCATGAACTTCTGCACGCCGCCGAGCTGGCGAACCGTTTCCACCCCAGGCCGCAGATAAAGATGGTAGGTGTTGTTCAGCAGGATTTGCACCCCCAGCTCTTCGAGGGTGTCCTGCGGAACGCCTTTAACGCTTCCGAGCGTGCCCACCGGCATGAATACGGGTGTCTCGACCTCTCCGTGGGGGGTGACAAAGCGGCCAGCCCGGGCCGCGCCCGAGGTCGCCTCAACCTGAAAAGAAAAAGACATTCACCTGATTGTACCGAAGTGCGGCCGTGGGCCGCCGATGGATTCAGAGCTGGCCTGATTTGCCTGGTTGAGGCATGATAGAAGCAGCAATGTCTTCCCAGCAATCTTCTTCATCTTTGCAGGCCGTGGTTTTCGATTACGGCAAGGTACTCTCTTACGCGCCCACCCCGCGGGAGTGGCAGGAGTTGGCCTCGACGGCCGGCCGTCCACTCGACGCATTCCAACCCGACTACTGGCGCTATCGCGACGCCTATGACCGCGCCTCCTGTGGGGCTGCCGCATACTGGCAGGCAGTAGCCCGCCGCCCCCTGGACTCACGAACGCTCGGCAAGCTGATCGAGTTGGACAACGAACAGTGGACGCGGGTTAATCCGGACATGCTCGCGCTCGCGCGCCGCTTGCGCAAGGCTGGCATCAAGACGGCAATTCTGTCGAATATGGAGTTCGAGATGCTCGCCGCGATGCAGGCAAAGTTTCCGTGGCTGAGCGAATTCGCCGTAAGAATCTTTTCCTGCAAGGTGCGGCTGGTAAAGCCCGAGGTGGAAATCTTTCTGCACACTGCCGCGGAACTACGGGTCGCCCCCGGTTGCGCCCTGTTTCTCGATGACAAGCCGCCGAATATCGACGGCGCACGGAAGGCTGGAATGCAGGCTTTTCTCTTCGATGCGCCGGAAAAGCAGGGCGAACTCGAACGCCTGCTGCTCGAAAAAGGCATCCCGCTGGCTGAGTTAGACGAGACGGTTCCCGTACCGCGCTAGCGTGCTGCCCGGCTGCAAGTACCAATCTGTTTTCTACGGCTTCGGTATTCCGAACTTGGCAAGAAATTTCGGCACGTTGACGATGGCGCGCTTGATTGTGCCACCGCCGATTTCCTGTTGGTCCACTTTTGCGGTCACGCGAATCAGGTAAAACCTGCCCTCGGCTGCCTCGACGGTCGCTTCAGCCTTAATGACCGCGTTCACCCCGGCGGGAGCACGATGCTCTATGTTGATCGCGGTTCCGACGGAGATCTCATCCTTTTCGCAGAAAGGCTGCAGCGCACGCGAGCCGGCGATCTCCATCAGCCGCACCAGATCGGGAGTGGAGTAGACGGGCGGCAGATTGTGGTTGAACGCCGTCAGCGTTTTCTCGAATTGGACGCGCTCTTCGGCGAGACCCCGAGCGCCGATTGGGACCGGCTTCGCCATTGGCGAAAGATAGCCCGCAAACAGCGACTTGGCAAGAGCCTTTGCAGATAACATTCAGGCTCTACTGTTTCCCCGGTCCAATTTGAGAATTTTCCGCTTCGTACAGGGCGTTAACAGGCTGTTGAAAAACTGTTCTCAGAGGTGTCATCCTGAGCGCAGCGAAGGATCTGCTGTTTGTGCGTGCAAAGAATAAAGCAGATCCTTCGGTCGCGCAAAACCGGCGCGGCCTCAGGATGACACTGCTACGAGCTTTTCAGCAGTCCGTTAAAGCCGCCGGAAGCTACGCTCCTCCGGTCCGCGCCCGGCACTCTCTGCTCTTATGTCGGTTTACTTTTCCTTTTGCAGTTCGCGGTAAACCTCGCTCTTGCTGAGGCCCATTTGCTTGGCTACGCGCTTCATGGCATCGCGCTGGTCGAGCTTTTCCTTCTGCATCAGTTCGCGGACGAGGGTTCTGGTGTTTTTCTGCTCCACGGCGGGCTGGCCCTGCTCCTCTGCCTTGCCGACCAGCAGCGTTATTTCGCCCCGAATCTCCGCCCGCGCCTTCAACTCGGCGAGTGCCTCGGCCGCCTTGCCGCGCAGGAACTCCTCGTGGATCTTGGTCACCTCGCGGGCAATCACCACGTGGCGTTGCGGCCCGAGGACGTCGACCAAATCCTCGAGGGTCCCGACGATCCGGTGCGGAGCTTCGTAGAAGATCTGCGTGCGGGGCGATTTCCTGATGCTCTCAAGCATGGCGCGGCGCTGGCCGCTTTTAACCGGCAGGAAACCGCCAAAGCGGAAAGAGTCGGTGGGCAGCCCGCTCGCCACCAGAGCCGAGAGGAAGGCCGACGGCCCGGGAATGGGCACCACCGGAAGGTGGTGGCGGATAGCGAGCGCAACCAGCCGGTAACCCGGATCGCTGATGCCCGGCGTGCCGGCATCTGTCACCAGCGCAATCGACTGCCCCTGTTCCAGGTGCATGATAAGCTCGGCGGCCCGCGTCAGCTCATTGTGCTCGTGATAGCTGGTGGTGCGCTTTTCGATGGCGTAATGGTTCAGCAGCTTCTGGGTCTGGCGGGTGTCCTCGCAAGCGATCAGGTCAACCTCTTTCAAAATCCGCAGGGCTCGAAGCGAAATATCTTCGAGGTTGCCGATGGGGGTGCCGACCAGGTAAAGAGTCCCCTGGCCTTGTCCGTTTCCGCCGTGCGAGTTTACGGGATTCGCCATTCGGGCGCAGTGTACCACTGACGGCCGTTCGCAGGCGGCAAAAAACAGGTGATCCGGGAAGTACACCCCGCGAGTGGCAATTCCGGACGCCGGGCAACTTATAATCAGACCCATGCCGCAGGCGCGCAAAAAGAATGATCAACAGCAGGCGCGTAAATTACGCGAACAGATTCGCTACCACGAGCACCGCTACTACGTGCTCGACGACCCGGAGATCAGCGACGCCGACTACGACGCCCTGATGAATGAATTGAAGGCGCTCGAGCAGGCGCATCTGGAGTTGATCACGCCCGATTCGCCGACGCAGCGTGTGGGCGGCAAGCCGCGAGAGGGATTTATCAAGGTGCCGCACTCGACGCCGATGCTCTCGCTGGATAACGCCTACAACGAGCAGGAACTGCGCGACTGGGCACGGCGGGTCCATGAGCTGGCCGGAACACCCCGGGTCGAATTCGTGTGCGAGCTCAAACTGGACGGGCTGTCGATGGCCTTGCGCTATGCGCCCGGCCCCGCCGAGCCACGATCGAAGGCGGGAACCCGTTTCGCGCAGGCCATCACGCGCGGCGACGGCTCCATCGGCGAGGACGTGACGCCCAATCTGCGCACGGTGCGTTCGGTTCCACTCTCGATTTCCTCCGCCGCTCTGAAACATGCCGGTCTGCCCGAGGAGTTCGAGGTGCGTGGAGAGGTCATCATGCCGGCCAGCGCCTTCGAGCGCATGAACGAAGAGCGCGACCGGCAAGGACTTTCCCGCTTTGCCAACCCGCGCAATGCGGCGGCGGGCGCGGTGCGTGTGCTGGAGCCGAACATCACGGCGCAGCGTCGTCTCGATTTCTACGCCTATTTCCTGATGCGGGATGGACAGATGTTGTTCGACACGCAGCGGCACGCGCTCGATGCGCTCGCCAAGGCCGGCTTCAAGGTGAACCCGCATCGCAAACTGGTACACAGCATCGACGAGGTGTGGGACTTCATCAACGAGTTCGAGAGCCAGCGCGAAAGCCTGCCTTACGAAATCGATGGCGTAGTGGTAAAGGTGAACCGCACGGAGCTCTGGCGGCGGCTGGGGTTCACCGGCAAGGCTCCGCGCTGGGCCATCGCCTACAAATACGCCGCGCGCTCAGGCACCACGCAGATCGAAGACATCGCCGTGCAGGTCGGACGCACCGGCAAGCTCACGCCCGTGGCCGTGCTGCGCGCGGTGCCCATTGGCGGCACAACCGTCTCTCGTGCCACCCTGCACAACATGGATTTCATCGACAATCTCGGCATCAGGATCGGCGATTGGGTGATGGTCGAACGCGGCGGCGACGTAATTCCCAAAGTCGTCAAAGTGGTCGAGGACAAAGATCATCCGCGCGGCCACCGTCATTTTCAGATGCCGGAACATTGCCCGGAGTGCCACGGACACGTGGTGCGCGCCGAAGGCGAAGCCGACTTCCGCTGCGTCAATGCGAACTGCCCGGCCAAGCTGCGCGAGACCATTCTGCACTTTGCCTCGCGCGGCGTGATGAACATCGACGGCATGGGCGACGCCCTGGTCGATCAGCTCGTGGATCGCGGCCTGATCAAGGACGTGGCCGACATTTACAAACTGAGCAAGCACGACCTGCTCTCGCTGGAGCGCATGGGAGACAAGTCGGCGCAGAACGTTCTCGACGAAATCGAGAGATCGAAAAAATTGCCGCTGGAGCGAGTACTGTTCGGACTCGGCATGCGCTTTGTGGGGGAACGCACCGCGGAGTTTCTGGTGCAGCACTTCGGATCGATGGATGCGCTGATCGAAGCTGCCACAAAGACCAATGCCGAAGAAAGCCTGAACGAACTGCAACAGGTGGAAGAAGTCGGCCCGCGCATTGCCGCCAGTATCCGTGAATTTTTCGAAGAGCCGAAAAACCTGAAACTCATCAAGCGCTTGGGGCCGACAGGGGCCGGGTTGCAGTTCAGCGGCAAGAAAAAAGAACGCGGCACAACCCTGGCGGGAAAAACCTTCGTACTCACCGGCACGCTTGCGAACTATGCTCGCGACGAAGCCAAGCGCATGATTGAAGACGCGGGAGGCAAGGTTGTGGCATCGGTCAGCAAGAAAACCGACTACGTCGTTGCCGGCGCCGATCCCGGCTCGAAGCTCGACAAGGCTCGTGAACTCGGCGTTGAAGTCGTGAGCGAGCAGCAAATGGAAGTGCTGTTGAAGCGGTGATTCGGCGCAGAATTCAAAGTTTCAAAGTTTCAGGTTTCAAAGTTTCACGTTGAACTAGGGCGAGTTGTCATCTCTGGAAAACCTCAGCCTTTGAAACTCCTGAAACTTGAAACTTTGAAACCAACACCGCAGATTTTTTGCTTCGCCATCTCGCAAGGGCCCATACCCCTGCGCAACCGAATCAAGACTCGTCGAAAGCCTGCCGGATGCGGACATAAGTCTGCTCGAGATCTTCGGGCAGCAGGCGGGTTTCGCCGACGACGCTCATAAAACTGGCGTCGGCGACCCAGCGGGGCAGGACGTGCATGTGGATGTGCCCGGCAACTCCGGCTCCAGCGGCCTTGCCGATGTTCATGCCCAGATTGATGCCATCGGGATGATAGAGCCGGCGCAGAATGTCTTCCACCCGCTGAGCCAGCATCATCATCTCGACGGCGGCCTCTGGCGCGAGATTCCTAAGCTGGTCAAGGTGTTCATAGGGCACAATCATCACGTGCCCGCTGGTATAGGGAAAGGCATTCAGGATGACGAAGCAGGACTGGCCACGGAAGACGATTCCTGCCTCGGCATCGGGCAGTTTCAACTTTTCACAAAACAAACAGCCCTCAGCTTTGTCAGCGCTGGTGATGTAGGCGTAGCGCCAGGGTGTCCAGAGATAGTCCATGTTGCCGAGAGTACCAGAATGCCGCTTTGGCGAGAAACCCTTCGCGGGGTTCGATCATGGCGATGCCTAGGCGCCGGGCAGTGGGAGCTGAAAAATTTCGGAAGTGGCATAGAATTCAGGTGGTTGTCGCAATAAATCGCATTTCCCGGTTTGACACTTTTTGGCGGCCGTTGGTATAGTCAAGAGAGTCATGCAGTGCGGGGTCGTACTGTGTGATCCGGCCGCTGGATTGTTCAAGATGCTCTAAACCGGGCTAATCTTCCCAAGAGACGCAAGCCAGCAGTCCGTAAGGAAACCCTCTCACCTTCGCTTCCAAGCGAGGGTGGGCCGATGCGCACCGATGGCCTTTAACGACACCCGCAACGACACCCAGTCTAACGAACTGAACCAGGAACCCGGTTCGCATCACGAACCACCAACCGCCCAGGCGCAGAGCAACTCGAACCTAAATCCAAACACTAATAGTTCCGAGCGCCCCAAAGTGGGTTCAACCCGGAGCGACAAAGAAACCATGACGGAAGACTTCGCAACCGCACTCGAAACATTCGAACAAGAGCAAAGTGAGCTGGCTGCCAATGAGGACCGCGTCCTCAAGGGCACCGTAATCGGTATCAACCCTAACTACCTTGTCGTGGACATCGGACTCAAATCCGAAGGCGTCGTGCCGCTGGCCGAGGTGCAGGACCACGAGGGTAATGTCAAATTCCAGCCCGGCAACGAGATCGACGTGATGATCGAAAAAGGTCACACGGAAGAGGGCTACGTAAATCTTTCGCACCAAAAGGCACAACGTCTCCACGCCTGGGACGAGATCGAGAAGGCGTACAACGACAAGTCTTCCATTAAGGTTCACGTCATTGATCGCATCAAGGGCGGCCTCACGGTTGACGTGATGGGGGCCCGCGCATTTTTGCCCGGCTCGCAAGTCGACACCAGGCCGATCCGCAACCTCGATTCCCTGAAAGGCCAGGACATCGACGTTCGCGTCATCAAACTGAACAAGAAGCGCGGCAACATCGTCGTCAGCCGGAAGCAGATGCTGGAAGAAGAACTCACCAGCAAGCGCGATAAGACGATGGAGCAGCTTGCCGAGAATGCCGTGCTGACCGGAACGGTGAAGAACCTGACCGACTACGGCGCATTCGTTGACCTGGGGGGAATCGACGGCCTGCTGCACATCACGGATATGTCCTGGGGCCGGCTGACGCACCCGCACGACCTGGTGCAGGTCGGCGATCAGATCCAGGTAAAGGTTCTCAAGTTCGACAAGGACAAGCAGCGCGTTTCTCTGGGCTTCAAGCAGCTCACGCCCGACCCATGGCTGGATGCCGCCGAACGATATCCGATCGGCGCGCGGGTGCAGGGCCGGGTCATCAGCGTGACCGATTACGGTGCTTTCGTTGAGCTCGAGCAGGGTATCGAAGGCTTGGTGCACGTCAGCGAAATGACTTGGTCGAAGCGGATGAAGCATCCGTCGAAGATCGTCAACGTCGGTGACCACGTCGAAGCCGTGGTGCTGAACGTGAACGCGCAGGAGCGCCGCATCTCGCTCGGCTTGAAGCAGTTGGAATCGAATCCGTGGGAGTCGCTGCACGAAAAGTATCCGGTGGGCTCAATTGTCGAGGGCAAGGTTCGCAACCTCACCGACTTTGGCGCCTTCATCGAGATCGAAGACGGAATCGACGGTCTGGTGCACGTCAGCAATCTGAGCTGGACCAAGCGCATCAAGCATCCTTCCGAAGTTTTGAAGAAGGGCGACAAGGTGCGCGCGGCGGTGCTGGCGATCGAACCCGATCAACGCCGTCTCTCGCTCGGGGTGAAGCAGCTTCAGCCTGATGTGTGGGAGTCATTCTTCGAGCAGCATCGGGTTGGAGATGTCATTCACGGCAAGGTTCTGCGGCTCGCCAGCTTTGGCGCATTCGTCGAGGTTGCCGATGGAGTCGAGGGCCTGTGCCACAACTCCGAAGCTGCCGACGTACACGGCGCTGCACTTACGCTGGAAGCCGGGCAGGAATACGAGTTCAAGATCATCAAGATGAACCCGGAAGAAAAGAAAGTCGGGCTGAGCATTCGTGCCGTGGGCGCGGAAGCGACGAGAGCGGACGTGGAAGCTTACAAGCATCCGCCATCGGCGCCTGGAACCTCAACCATCGGCGAACTGCTCGACTGGAAGCGCCACCAGGAGTAGATCAACTCCAGTGCAGGAATCAAGGGCCGCCGAGAGGCGGCTCTTGGATTTTAAGCAGACGTTTCGCCTTTCGCGCTCGTCGGCTGTGACGTGGTGGAAGCCCACGCCTTCAGGCGTGGGGACAAAGCATCAACGCTGAAGCGGCTTTAGCCGCTGTGTAAACGGAGGCGGGGCCAGCTCAAAGCCGGCATGTGCCGAGACGTATGGAAACTCGTTGGCATCCTGTGCTAGGCGTCCGCGCACGGGATTCTGGTGGATGTACTCCCGATGTTGTGCGTAATCCCGCTCGTCGCGGATGCGATGGTTTGTGAAACTCTTCTCCCAGACCATCAGGTTCGGCCTGATCCTACGCGCCCGGTAGGAGAATCCGCCTTTGATGAGCTGCATCGTGCGTTCCAGACTTATCGCCGCCGCTGGCGTAAGCAGCAGATGGACGTGATCGGGCATGATCACGAACTCGTGGAGCGCAAAGCGCCCCGCCGTCCGGTAGTCGGAGAGGGTGGACAAGAGTTCGCGGGCGAGTTCATCGCTTTGGAGGATCGGACGGCGCTGCCAAGTCACGGTCGTGACGAAGAAGATGCGCTTTTCCATCGAAGACAAACGGTAGCATATTTCATACGCAGCGCCTAAAGGCGGTTTTTCCTTTTCACCTTGGTTCCCACGCCTGAAGGCGTGGGCTTCCACCAGAAGAGAAACGTCTTTCTTATGCGCATTTCCGCCTTACTCGTCGATTTTCAGGTTGATGCGCGCTTCCCGGCGGCTATCGAATGCGCTGAGAGTCTTGACGCCGCTGCGCTTGCCTGCGTGTTCGGCGAAGATTTGGTAATCGACGTTGGGCGAAAGCGCCGGAAAACGATATCCGCCGTCCTGCCCGGCGATGTAGGTTTTCACCACTAGCGTCTTGGTGTTCTTGAGGTAGACGATCGCATCGGGCACGGGTTTGTCATTGCGGTTGAACACCTGCCCCTGGAGCAAGCGCGAGACGCCGCTCTCATACCCGCCGCGCTCCTGCGCAAAGATCAACACGCTGAACGGCGCCGCGGAAGCTGCGCAGAGCAACACCAGCAATCCGGTCAGACAAAATCTCTTCAACGCCGACTCCTAACGAGGGATGTGACGGGGGCCAGAGGCAGCAGAGGCCGTCAGATGGCCTCTCTCGGTCCGCATCCACAGCGAAAACGGCAGCCACGGCAACGTGAAATGCTACCATGGCGCAGTAAACTTCCCCGTGCCGCCGCCGCCCGGCACGGACCTACTCGTCCTTCTCGTCCTCGTCTTCGTCTTCTTCGTCCTCGTCGTCGCTCACCTTGTTCAGCTCGAGCGGGTTTGTGGCAACAACTTCGAAGTCGGTGCCGCACTCCAGGCAGGAGACGATTTCGCCTTCGTCGAGTTCGTCTTCTTCAATATCGAGATCGGTTTCGCACTCTGGACATAAAACCATAATTGCCTCTCTTGAACCCGTGTCCCCATTCCTATTGCCCGAGGGACCGGAAATCCGGGTGTCGTTCGATGGACACCGGAGTTTGGATTTGGCGGCCCTTTTGCCTGCTGTTTTTTTATATTTAGAATTGCCCCACAGCGTCAAGTGCTCAAACGTGAAATCGGCGGCCGACGAATGTGACCATAATGCCGGGCCGTTTGCCACCGCTGCCTGGCCGCCATCAGGGAAAAGTTTACTGCCGGAGCTGGGCGGCCGGCAGTGATCTGGAGGCGGAACCGGTTTTTGCCGGGGAGATGACCGGAATTCCTTTACGGCACAGGGATTTGCACCGTTCACTTCAGGGAATACGAGAAGACTTCCACCGCCAACATCAGAACCCCGGCATGGAAAATAGCATCGAATATGTGTGGGCTGCTGAAGTTTGTGAGCTTTATTTCTCTGGCCGGCCGCGTAAAGAGGCGTTGGCCGCGGCTCCCGCGGCGGCTGAGCATTGCGGTTCCGGCTGGACGCCGCCGGCGCAGATCTGGATCAAAACCCTGAATTTGGAAAACGACACTATACTTGAGTTGGCAAACGGTGGTGGACCACGGCAGCCGGAAGCAAGTTAGCCGAAGGAAGGACATATGCGCGGATCTATGAATCGCGGTGGTGGCGGGTCGGGAATGTCTCTGGCTTTACCTCCGTTCACCCGCATTGTGAAAAAGCTGCTGATCATCAACACCGCTGTTTATATACTTACGCTGCTGGCGCAGAGCTTCGCGCCGGTCTTCTTGCGCGTGCTGCGTTTCGGCTGGTTGGTTCCGGCCGATGTCCTGCACGGCGCGCTGTGGGAGCTGGTGACCTATTCGTTCTTTCACGTGGGTCTGTTCCATCTGCTATTCAATATGCTGGCGCTGTGGATGTTCGGCTCACAGTTTGAGATGGACTGGGGTCCGCGGCGGTTTCTGGAGTTCTACTTTTTCTGCGTAGTTGGCGCCGCGCTTTCGACGATGGTGGTTGGCTATGCCGGCCTGGCGGTCAGCGGCGGCCCGGGTTCATTTGGCTTTTTCGCGAATCTCGGGCGCCTGGTCTACACGCCCACCCTTGGAGCCTCAGGCGGCATCTACGGCCTCCTCATCGCCTTCGGGATATTGTACGGCGACCGCCAGATCTACATGTTTCCCCTGCCGTTCGGGATCAAAGCCAAGTACATGGTTGGCATATGGATATTCATAGCCCTGGTGGGAGCGTTGCAGGGTCCGGGCGGAGTAGCCAACTTCGCGCATCTTGGAGGCGCTTTCTGCGGCTGGCTTTATCTCCGGTTCGTGCCGCAGAGCGGACTGCAAGTCCAGGTCAAGGCTTCAGAGGGGTTCTACGGCATCCGAAACAGCTATTACCGCTGGAAACGCCGCCGGGCGGCGAAAAAATTCGAAGTCTACATGCGCAAGCAGGACCGCTCGCAGTATTTCGACGAGCACGGCAACTTTAAGGACCCGCACAATAACGACAAGGACAACAGCGGCCCGCGCTCGCCTTGGGTCAACTAGAGCAGAACCAGAATTGATGTATCCGGATCAAAACATTGAAGAATGTCATTCCGACCGGAGCCGCGCAAGCACTTGGCTGGGATACATCATCCCTAGTTGGGCTCTAGACATTGCTGGCGGAGCGGTACGAGCGAAGGATTTGCAGGGCAGCCAAAGCCGTTGTCATTCGGCGGCCAACTCCACGGAAGAAAACAGCAGTTCCAGGTTCTGGTGCGTAGTGGTGATCACGCAGACTTCCGGCAGCCGCATCCAGAAACGGTGAACCTCGGGATCTTCCTGCGCCTCGCGCCTGATTTCGTTGGATTTCCAGATACGAAGGTGCACAAACCGGCTGGCATTCTTACCGTCCCGGTAAAGCAGGTCATGGCTGTAGCCCTTCCTCGCCATAAACAGATAAAACTCGCGAAGAAGCTGGATCGTTTCTGTTTCCTTGTTTTCCAAGGGCTCCAAAATTGCGAGGGAAAGCACGGCATTGCTCATAAGCGTTGGCCTTTGCTGAAAGCCTGTCCTGGCAAGATCACTTCGCTTCTCCTGCAAAAGAATTATTGCACGGCAAAACCACGCCCGCACCAACATCGTGACATGCAATCTAGAGCAATTCCACAGGCTTCAGAATAGGTGCATCCCGGAGCTATCAGCCTTCAAGGGACAGGCCTTTCCTGGTTTCGCGGTGCTCACCCACCCGGTGCAATCGGATAAAGTTGGTCGAACCGCTTGTACTCTGGGTGCCCGCTACAATTCCTACCACGTCTCCGGCCTGAACGACACCGCTTTCCAGAAGGAAATTTTCCGCATTTGTCACCATCGCCTCCGCCGTGTAAAAAGGCGCTGCGGCAATAGGACGAACACCCCAGAGCAAATTCAGACAGTTGCAGACTACCGGAATGTGGGCAAAAGCATACACCTCCGCCCGCGGCCTGTACTTGGAAATCAGCCGCGCTGTCGTACCACTTTCGGTGTAGATTGCAATGGCCCCGAGGTCGAGGTCTTCGGCAATGTGTGCCGTCGACTCGCAAACCGACTCCGAAATCGATAGCTGCCGGCCGTGGTTGCGCCTCTGCCGCAAGGCAGCCGAAGGCGAAAGATGCCTTTCGGTCTCCGTCACCAGGCGCGCCATCATGCGGACGGCCTCGCGTGGATACTGTCCGGCGGCCGTTTCCCCCGACAACATTACCGCGTCGGTGCCATCGATGACGGCATTCGCCACGTCGCTGGCTTCGGCGCGCGTTGGCCGGGGATTTTGCATCATCGATTCCAGCATCTGCGTGGCGGTAATCACCGGCTTCCGGTATTCTGCCGCCCGGGCGATTACGTGCTTCTGGATGATAGGGACTTTCTCGGGGGCCATCTCCACGCCAAGGTCGCCGCGAGCCACCATGACCCAATCGGCGATCTCCAGAATTTCATCCAGATTCTCGATTGCCTGCGGTTTTTCCAGCTTGGCACAGACAACGGTGTCGGCGCCGTGGCTCGCAATCGCTGCCTTCGCCATGCGTACGTCGTTAGCACTGCGCACAAAAGAAACTGCCACGGCATCGACGCTATGTTCGAGGCCGAACTTCAGGTCTTGGTAATCTTTTTCCGTCAAAGAAGGAACGCCTAGTACGGCTCCCGGCAAATTGATGCCTTGGTGCTCCCCCAGGATTCCGCCATCGACCACGTCGCAGATAACGTCCTCGCCCTTCACCTCGAGAACCTTGAGAGACAGCTTCCCGTCGGACAGCAGTATGCGGTTGCCGGGTTGCACCTCGCGCGAAAGCTCATGGAAGGTGGTGGAGACGAGCTCCGAGGTCCCCGCCACCTCTCGCGTAGTGATGGTGAATCGCCGGCCCGGAGTCAGCGGGACAGGCTTGCCATCGCGCAGGGGGCCGGTGCGCATCTTCGGCCCTTGCAAATCCTGGAGGATGCAAATGGTGCGGTTGAGCTGCCGGGCGACCTTGCGCAAACGCTCAATTACGCGGGCGTGCTGCGGGTGAGTGCCATGCGAGAAGTTCAGGCGCGCCACATCCATGCCGAGCCGCATGAGAGCGCCGATCATCTCTTCGGAATCGCTCGCCGGCCCAATGGTACAGACGATCTTGGCCCGCCGCGACCTCGTTTTGCGGGCAGAATCTTCCTCCGCTGCCCAGTCGGACGTTATCAATTTCATCATTCAAACTCGCTCGGAAGTAACGTTGGGCGGCTTCAACTCGGAGTGGGCTCCGAACAGGAAACGGGGATGCCGCTGGGCATTGTATTCAGCGCCGATCAGCACGACGAATGATACCAGGTAGAGCCAGATCAACAGCGCGATCGCAGTGCCTACCGATCCGTAAATCACCGTGTAATTGCTGAAATGCCTCAGGTAGGTACCGAACAGGACCGTGGCCAGAAACCACATCACGGTGGCCAGAAGCGCTCCCGGCAACACGCGATGCCAAGGCTGAGTGCGCGGCACTCCATGGTGGTAAATCAACGCGATTACGGCAATGCTGGTCAGGGTTGCGATGATCCACCGCAGCGCCGTAGAGACACCCAGAATGTAGGCGCTAAAGTCATGCCCGGCGTGATACATGATCCAGTTCTCGATCTGGTTGCCGAACGCGACCAGGAAGCTGGCAAACGCCATCGGAATGCCGGCCAGAAACACCAGCAGAAAAGCCGTCAGGCGCTCTTTGACCAGGGTTATCTTGCGCGGCATGCAATAGGCCTTATGAAAACCGTCCATCCAGGAGATCATCACGCCCGAGGAAGTCCAGAGAGTGATCACCGAAGTGGTGATCAGCATGCCGATCGGCCGGGGCTTGGCGCCTACAAAATAAGCCAGAATCGGAGACCGGGTGCCCTGGGGCATGATGCGGCCGATGGCGTAAGAAATCTCGCGGATGAAGACTTCCGTGCTCTGTGAGGCCACCAGGATGGAGGCCAGCAGAAGCGCCGCCGGAAACAAGGTAAAAATGGCGGAGTAGGCCGCAGCCTTCGCGACCGCAAACTGGTCGTGCTCAAAGGCCTTTACGAATGAAATCCGCAGCAACCTGAGAAACTGCAGCATAGAGAGAGTCGGTATAAGCCTAAACTGGCGCAGCGTTTTTGGCAAAAAGAACCAGTGTTCAGTAGTGGGTCAATTTGGATGGTGCCCCAGGTTCCGCGCCGCCAAGGAACTCCGTTGAGGCCATCCGCGCAGCTTGGCTGGCTGTGCTGCCGGTAGCGATAGGCTCCTTTGGTTGTCCGGCGCTAACCTGGGGAATGGCCCCACGTCAGCCCAACTCCAGGGCGGGACGTGGAGCACCCTTCTTCACAGCTCCGTGTCACAAAAATCGGGGGACCGAAGTCCCCCAACGTAGATCGCGCTTTTGGCCGCTACTACTCCGCGGCCAGCTCTTCGGTCTCGTTCTCGCCTTCCTGCCGCAGTAATTCGAGGGCACGTTCCTGCTCCTCGTATTCCTTCTGGATGTCCTCCTGCACTTTCTGCGCGGCGGCCTCCAGTTCCGGAGCCAGGGAAACGTTGCGGTAGTATTCCATACCCGTGCCGGCCGGAATCAACCGTCCCACGATCACGTTCTCCTTCAGCCCGCGCAGGTGATCGACCGAGCCCTGAATGGCGGCTTCGGTCAGCACGCGCGTTGTCTCTTGGAACGATGCGGCGGAGATGAAGGACTCGGTCGAAAGCGATGCCTTCGTGATTCCGAGCAGCAACGGGCGCCCGATGGCAGGGCGTCCACCCTGCGCAATGGCCTTCTCGTTCTCTTCCCGGAACTTGAATTTATCGATTTGCTGTTCGAGCAGGAACGGCGTATCGCCTACCTCCTCGACCTTTACCCAGCGCATCATCTGCCGCACGATGACCTCAATGTGCTTGTCGCTGATGGTCACGCCCTGCAGCCGGTAGACCTCCTGGATTTCGTTCACCAGGTAAGCCTGCAACTCTTTCTCGCCCAGCACGGCGAGAATGTCGTGCGGGTTGAGCGGTCCGTCCATCAATTGCTCGCCGGCCCGGATGCGCTCGCCCTCCTGCACGTTGATGTGAACGCCGCGAGGCACCGAGTATTCGCGCTCGCTGCCGTCGTCGGTCACCACGTAGACCTTGCGCTGACCCTTGCTGACTTCGCCGAACTTGACGGTGCCGTCGATTTCGCTGATGACGGCAGTTTCGCGCGGCTTGCGGGCTTCGAACAATTCGACCACGCGCGGCAGACCGCCCGTGATGTCCTTGGTCTTGGTGGTTTCGCGCGGAATCTTCGCCAGCACGTCGCCGGGGAAGACCTCGTCGCCATCCTGTATCATGAGGTGCGAACGCGACGGCATGAGGTAGCGCTTGTTGTTCTTGCCGCCCTTAACGACAATCGCGGGCTGGCGCTTTTCGTCCGGCGAATCCATCACCACCAGGCGGGAGAGACCGGTCACTTCGTCCACCTCTTCGTGGAGCGTGAGGCCTTCCTGCAGGTCCTTGAAGGAAACGGCGCCGCCAATTTCGGTCATGATCGAGAAGGTGTAAGGATCCCACTCGGCCATCACCTGGCCCAGCTTCACCTGATTGCCTTCGTGCACCTTGATGTGCGCACCGTAGACGACCGCGTAGCGCTCCTTTTCGCGGCCCTTGTCGTCGACCACGGCAATCGAACCGTTACGGTTCATGACCACCAGGTCGCCGGACTTGGCCTTCACCGTCTGCAGGTTGATAAACCGGACTGTACCGTTGTTCTTGGCGTCCAGGCGCGACTGCTCGCTGACCCGCGAAGCCGTACCGCCGATATGGAAGGTACGCATCGTAAGCTGCGTGCCCGGTTCGCCGATGGATTGCGCCGCGATGACCCCTGTGGCCTCGCCCAGCTCGACCAGGCGTCCCGACGCCAGGTTGCGTCCGTAGCACATCACGCAAACGCCGCGCTTCGATTCGCAGGTCAGTACCGAGCGAATCTTGACGCGCTCGATTCCGGCCGCCTGAATCGCGCTGGCCAGGTCTTCCGTGATCTCCTGGTTGACGTCGACGATGACGTTGCCTTCGTAGTCCTTGATTCTCTCGAGCGAGACGCGGCCCACGATGCGGTCGCGCAACGGTTCGATGATGTCGCCCGATTCGACGATCGACCCGACATAGATGCCATCCACGGTTGTGCAGTCGTATTCGCTGACGATGACGTCCTGCGCCACGTCGACCAGGCGGCGCGTCAGGTAGCCCGAGTCGGCGGTCTTCAGTGCCGTATCAGCCAGACCCTTGCGGGCGCCGTGCGTCGAAATGAAGTACTGCAACACCGTGAGCCCTTCGCGGAAGTTGGCCGTGATCGGCGTCTCGATGATTTCGCCCGAGGGCTTCGCCATCAGACCGCGCATGCCGGAGAGCTGGCGAATCTGCTGCTTCGATCCGCGAGCGCCGGAATCGGCTGCGACGTAGATGGCGTTGATCTCGCCATCCTTGTCGCGCTTCTGCATGGCGCTGAACATCTCGTCGGCGACCCTTTCGGTAATCCCCGACCAGATTTCGATCACCTTGTTGTAGCGTTCGCCATTGGTGATGGCGCCATCCAGGTACTGCTGCTGCACCCCGATGACCTGGTTTTGCGCTTCGGCCACAACCGCGGCCTTGCTGGCCGGGATGACCATGTCGTCGATGCCGATCGACAGGCCCGAACGCGTGGCGGCAAGGAATCCGAGTTCCTTGATCTCGTCCAGCATGCGGACGGTGGTCTCCAGCCCGAAGCGCAGATAGCAGAAATTCACCAGTTGCGCGACGCCCTTCTTCTTCATCAGGCCGTTGATGAACGGCATGCCCGAAGCGGCTTGCTGCAGCCGGTCGTTGAGAATGGCGCGGCCCACCGTCGTGTTGATGAACTGACGGTTGAGCGTGACCGCTTCGGTGTGCAGGATCTCCTGATCGTCGTACGCCGTCGTCAGGTCGATCACTTCACCCGTATAGCGCAGGCGAATCGGCGTGAGCGTTTCCACTTCGCCCGCCTCGCGCGCCAGCAGCACCTCGTCCAGGTTCGAGAAGGCGCGGCCTTCGCCTTTCGCGTTCACCTTGGCCTTGGTCAGGTAGTAGATGCCAAGCACCATGTCCTGCGTGGGAACGGTGATCGGCTGGCCGGACGCCGGCGAAAGGATGTTGTGCGATGCAAGCATCAGCACGCTGGCTTCAACCTGGGCTTCCGGCGATAGCGGAATGTGAACCGCCATCTGGTCGCCGTCGAAATCGGCGTTGAACGCCGTGCACACCAGCGGGTGAATCTTGATGGCCTTGCCTTCCACCAGCACCGGTTCAAATGCCTGGATGCCCAGGCGGTGCAAGGTTGGAGCGCGATTCAACAGCACCGGATGGTCCTTGATGACCTCTTCCAGGATGTCCCAGACGATCGAGTCCTGCTGCTCGACCATTTCCTTGGCCTGCTTGATGGTGGTGCAATGCCCGGTCTGTTCCAGCCGGTGGTAGATGAACGGCTTGAACAATTCCAGCGCCATCTTCTTCGGCAGACCGCACTGATGCAGCTTGAGTTCGGGACCGACCACAATGACGGAGCGGCCCGAGTAGTCCACGCGCTTGCCCAGCAGGTTCTGGCGGAAGCGTCCCTGTTTGCCCTTCAGCGTATCGCTCAGCGACTTCAGCGGACGGTTATTGGCGCCGCGCAGCACACGGCCGCGGCGTCCGTTATCGAACAGCGCGTCCACCGCCTCCTGGAGCATGCGCTTCTCGTTGCGCACGATGACCTCGGGCGCGTGCAGGTCCATCAACTTCTTGAGGCGGTTATTGCGGTTGATGACGCGGCGGTAGAGATCGTT
>Ga0181533_1000615_pt1 | contig 48025 bp, 41 predicted proteins | sample PEATcosm2014_Bin_45_FD_119772 | JGI IMG/M metagenome (GOLD analysis project Ga0181533, IMG submission 119772) | Peatland microbial communities from MTU Mesocosm Facility, Houghton, MI, USA - PEATcosm2014_Bin11_60_metaG | ecosystem: Environmental > Terrestrial > Soil > Wetlands > Peat | place... | reverse complement strand
TTTTCTGGCTGGGCGACCAGGATTCGAACCTGGATAAATGCCTCCAAAGGGCATTGTCCTACCATTGAACGATCGCCCAGCAATACGGTCAGCCGTGGGCGAGTTTCGCTTGCCCAACAAGCGACTGTCAACGTCGAAAAAAGCTAGCTTTCAACAATCATCTGGTCCCAATACGCTTTACGGGGCAGGGTGCGAGTGATCACCGTGTTCCGCACTTCGAGCGCCTGGGACTCTCGTTCGATCCGGTCTTGTGCCGCTTGTGCATCTCCCCGGGTCTTGTACAACCCGAAGAGCGCCGAACCTGACCCCGACAGCGCGGAATACAGGGCTGCCTCCGGTGTACCGGTAGCCGCAAGAAGACGCTTGATCTCTGCAAGGGAGGGATGCTGGGGAAAGACTACGCGTTCGAAGTCGTTCTCGATCCAGCTCGTGATCCCGGTGCGGACAAGCCCAGACCCATGTTTCGACTCTTGCGGTCCGGCCAGGTCTTCTCCCAAAGAGAAGACACCGGAGGAGCCTGCTTGGCCCACCCTCCCGGAACCTCCCGAGAAGGCTGCTGCGTAAGCGCGGCTCAACTCTTTTAGTCTATCGGCACTTGCCTCCGGGGTCAAACCTTCCTGGGCGCACAGCGCGTCCCAGTCGCGAAAAGCCTGCGGCGTGGAAACACCCACCTCCGGAACCACCACCACGCACCAAGTGGGCCCAATATCGGGGAGCGGAGAAACCTCCTGTCCGCGATCCTGTCCCAGCACCGTTCCGCCGATCAGAAAAAGCGGCACATCGGAACCGACCCGGGCGGCAAGCTCCATCTGCCGGGCCGACCTGATCCCTGAAACCTGACCCCTGATCCCTAGTTCGTTCTCCAGCCCCACCAGCGTCGCAACCGCATTGCCCGACCCCGCGCCCAGGCCGCCCTGTACCGGCAGCCGCTTTTCGATATGAATGTCAACAGTTGCCCTGACGCCAATCTCCTCCAAAACCAAGAGAATAATCTTCCAGGCGGTGTTGCGCTGGTCGGTGGGCACGCGGGCATCATTCGAGCTCAGCCGCAGTGTGGTCTGCGCCGAACGAGTGGCTGTAACCGTAACAATGTCATGAACTTCCAGAGTCTGGTAGGCGGTGACAAGGGCGTGGAACCCGTCCGCGCGCGGCGCTCCCAGATAAAGCCCCAGATTGATCTTCGCGTGCGATCGAACCGCCGTCGGCATACCGGTTCATTGTAGAGGGCCGGATACAGCGTTTTCGCTTCTGCTCTTAACAGAATGCAGAATGCCACGGGTCAATTTCCTCAAGAAATTGACCCCTCCCACGGTACTGGCGATGTGAACAAGTGAATCGAAAATGCTCAAGAGGCAGGCACGCGCCCTCGAACCCTATCGGGCAGTCGCGGGCGCGGAGACGCCTCCTGTCTTCACGCCGCGGCGCAAAGCGCATGGTCCCGCACAAACCACCTACTGCATCCGTGCCCCATCCTTTTCCGCGCTTTTTTAGGGATATGGGTGGGTAAGGGTGCCACTGTTCAACTGCCGAACCAATGGGGTCTCTGTCCACACTACCGAGCAGACCCTAGGATTCCTTGTACAGCCACGCTCCGACGATCGTGCCCACGACGACTTCTACAAAACCTCCAAGCGTCGTGTAGAGCGTGAGGTGCTTCGTAAACAGGCCGGCAACGTACATGAACGAGGCATTTGGCACCAGCGTCCCAAGAAACCAGACCACCACGCCAGCGCGGATCGCCGTATTCAGTCCCGCGCCGAAGCGGGGCCGAATCGCCGCGTAAACCCAGACGGCGAGGATCCCGCCGACGATGCCCAGAATATTGAACCCGATCAACATCTTCGTCGAGAACGGGTGATTCACAAGTATGCCCATCTCGTTCGCCCAGCGCGGCGCCAGCCAGATGCCATCCACCAGGTAACCCAGAATGTCTGCAACAATCCCGGCAACAATGCCACCGAGAACCACACGGCCCATATTGATCTTGCCCATGACACCTCCTTGACGGGGTTTTGAGGGACGACGCGAGTATACGCACGCACATCAGGGTGCGCAATACGGAATTTCGGAGCTGCCTTCTGGGATTCCTGCAGCGTGGGCGTCTGCTTTTCTTCTACTCTCGTACGAAAATGACCTGACCTCGCTGCTGAACGCTCCACAAGAGCCGATCTGAAGCTGTCTTTCGCGTTTGCTTGCCGGACTTTGCTCAAGACACCCCTCCAGGGGCGCTCTTTCCGGGCGCCCCAGCAAGCTCGCAACAGTAAAGTGTCGGTATATTGTTCGAGATACAAATAATGTGGTGTACACTCGTACCGACTTTACTTTTCATTGGGAGCCTGCCGCGGGACCATTCTTGCGCGCGGAGGATAGGCCATGAACGATCGGGAATGGAACACGCTCGTCTCCGTCATCCGCGGAGAACAACTTCACCCTCTTCCTACCGCATTCATCATCGATAGCCCCTGGCTGCCCAATTGGGCGGGCCACACCATCCTCGATTACTTCACCTCCGACCGCATCTTTCTCGACGACAACTTCAAGGCCATCCGCACCTTTCCTCAGACCATCTTCCTGCCCGGCTTCTGGTCGGAGTACGGGATGTGCACCGAGCCCTCGGCGTTCGGCTCGGTTTCAATCTGGGGCGAGAACGATTTCCCCTTCGCCATGAAGGTGCTGCGCGCGCCGGAAGAGGTCGATCAGCTGGCCGTCCCCGACCCGCGCAAGCACGGCCTTCTGCCCTTTGTCATCAAGCGGCTTCAGCACGCGCTGCCGGAGTTGGAGAAGGCCGGTCACAAGATCCGCTTCGCCGTGGCGCGCGGACCCTTCAACGTGGCCTCGTTCCTGATGGGCACGCCGGAGTTCCTTGAGGCCCTCAAGACCGAGCCCGAGCGCATGCACCGGCTGCTCAACATCGTTACCGATTTTCTCGTTGCCTGGATTGCATACCAGCGCGAGCAGTTCCCCACCATCGACGGCATTTTCCTGCTCGACGACATTGTGGGCTTTGTGGGGCGGCGGGACTTCGAGAGCTTCGCGCTGCCTTACCTCCAGCGCATCTACGCCGCCGATGTCACGGTAAAGTTCTTCCATTGCGACGCGCCCCTGAAAGCCGCTGCGCCCATGCTGGAATCGGCAGGCATCAACCTGTTGAACTTCGGCGTGCAGCACACCATTACGGAGATGCAGCAATGGACCCACCACAGTATCGCGCTCTTGGGCAACATTCCCCCGCGCGATGTGCTGGCGGAAGGCACGCCGGCCGATGTGGCGCGGGCCGTGCGCGAGCTGCTTCAGCCGGTTGAAGACCGGTCGCGGCTCATCGTCTCCTGCGGCGGTGGCATGCCGCCCCAGGCGCCCACCGCGAACATCCAGGCATTGATCGCAACCGTCAACGAAGAAACGCAGTAATCGTTGCGCCACGCGCCGGATATGACCAAAACCTCAAGGAATCCAGGAACTCTGGCGTTAGACTGTGCGTAACACTCCTGGAACCACTGTGGGGGCTTCTATGCACTTCCTGATCTTTTTCGGCGTCCTCTATTTCCTCCCCGCCATCATTGCGGCCGCGCGGCACACCCATAACGCCACGGGAATCCTGCTGTTGAACATCTTCCTTGGCTGGACCGTGGTGGGCTGGTTCGTTGCCCTTCTCATGGCGCTATGCTCCATGCCCTGCTGCGCGTATTACTATCATCGCGGATGGTAAAAAGAGCGCCCGAACCAACCGAATCGAATCTGCCGGAGCCCGCACCCATCGATCCTCGCTGGACGGGGCCTTGCTCGACGGGGCCGCGCTGGGTGCTGCGCGATTGGCTTGCGGCTGCGGCGCTCTTTGCCGCTACGGCCGGCGTGGTGCTTTGGCAGTGCGCGCATGTCGCGATGCTCTTCGATATCAGCTACATCCTCAACACCGCGCAGCGCATCGCCCTCGGCCAGGCGCCCTACCGTGACTTTCCCCTGGCCCACGCGCCACTCACTTTTCTTCTCCAGGCCGCTATCGTCCGCCTCACGGGCCGCGTCGTTTTTCACCACGTTCTCTATGTCGCAATCACCGGCGGGCTGGGGACGGTGCTCGCGTGGAGAATCGCACTCGCCCTCCTGCGCGAGCGCGTAACCGCCGCCTGGACGCTGGCTCTGCTCCTTGCCTCACCGCTCATTTTCCTGGGCATCTACTGCATCGTGCCCAATCCTGAGTACGACTCCGACTGCGGCTTCTGGCTGCTGGTCGCGTTGTGGATGTTCGTGCGGCTCGATTCCAGAAAACGCCCGGCCTTTGCGTTTGCCGCCGGCGCATTGGCGTGCATTCCCATTTTCTTCAAGCAGAATATGGGCCTGCCATTTCTCCTGGCCGCGGCGGGCGCGGTTCTGCTCCTGCTCGTCCTCAACGCTTTGCCACGGTTGCAAACTCCGGCTGCCGCAGTACCTGCGCGATCGCTCCTCGCTTTTCTTGCCGGCGCATGTACTGCTCTACTGGCCGCACTGTTCGCGCTCCATTTGACCGCTGGTCTCGGCAACTACTTTCACTGGACCATCCAATATGCAGGACAACGCCGCATGCCGGAACTCGGCGTCATGCTCGACGACTATCGCGACCCGACACTTCGGTGGATGCTGCTCTGCGTAGCCGTCGCGCTGATCCTGCTGCGCGCCGTGCCCGCCAAATTCCGCTGGATGCGCATCGCCGCCTTCGCGCTGCTCGCCGCCCCGTTCCTCCTCACCCTCGCCTTTCCGCTGCTTTACGACGACGCGGACACGCGCGGCGACAGTCTGCTGTCGCTTTGGCCGCTCCTGCTCCTGCTGGCCACCGCTTTGGCCCTCGCCAATCTCTTCGCATTGTGGCCCCGGGGTCCCCGCGGACAGGTCTTCGTCCGTGGGGTGGGGTGCCCGCCTTCCCTGCGCGTCTTCATGCCTCTCGTGCTGCTCACCACCATTGTCGGCACGTTTCTGTCGCAACAGCTTTGGGGATCCACCTACGGCATTTGGCCGCTGCTCATTCTGCTCATCGCTGAACTGCTGGCGTTTCTCGGCCCTTTCACTGCGCGCTCGAACGGCCAGCGCTGGTTCACGCCGGCGCTGGCCGCAATCATCTCCATCACGCTGTTCGTCTGCGGAGGCTTCTACACCGCCAGCGAGGAGCGGCTCTCCTACGCTTACCTGCCCGATGGCCCTCCCGCGCACTCCGCGTTTCCCGCGCTCGCGGGGCTCGCCACGCCGGGACCGTATCTGCCGGAAATCGACGAATTGCTGCGCTACGCTGAGGCCAACATTCCCTTCGACGACGGAATCCTTTCGATTCCAGGAGAGGAACCGCTCTATTTCGCCACCGGCCGCGTGCCGCGCTTCCCCGTGCCGTTCTTCGATCCCACCATCGATCCCTACTCTTCCGCCGAGATCGTCGCGCTGGTGCGCTCGCGCAACATTCGCTGGCTGATTCTGAAGCGGGATCAGCAAACCAAGGAAGACGACACGCCCGATCGCGCGGCCCTGATGCAACTGCTGATGCAGGAGTTCACGCCGGCAGCGCACTTGCGCGGATACGATGTCTACCGGCGGCAGGGTCTTTGACCGCTTGATTTTGCACCAATTCCGTGCCCCATCCTTTCGCCCGATTTTTGGGCGAATGGGTGGGAGAGCACGAACTCCACTGGCGCGAATTCATGCGGTCAGAGATCCGGGAGCGGAACTAAAACTTCTTCCCCGCTTTTCCCGACCGCTTCAGCTGCTCCCAGTCCTTCACCGTCTGGTCGGCGTAGGCCACGCCAAAATCGGCGATCGCTTCGGCGCAAGCGGTGCCCGACCCCACGTAGCCGGCAATCACCTGCGGATCGCCGGAGCGTCCGTGGCCGCGCGCCAGCAACTCGCCGCACACCTCGGCATAGGCCTTCAGGTTCGCGCCCGCCAGGTCGCCTATCTCGATCGATCCCTTGTGGTCGTTCAGTTGGCGCACCAGATACTGCCGCCCGCCGATGTGCGTCCAACCCAGAAACGGATCAGTCTGGATCTGCATGGCGCGTTGTCCTTCGGCCACGCGTTGCCCGTTGTGCTGCGCAGGATGCGCGTCGGGCAGATACGGCGCGTAGGCCGATGCGGCTTCCTCTTTGATTTGCAAAAACAGCGGATCGGCGGGACCGTTGCCCTCAAAGTAGATGCAATAATCGCGCAGCCCCACCGATCCCGTGCCCACCACTTTGAAGGCCACATCGACCGGCCGGTAAAACGAGAGCAGGTGCCGCCGCTGCGGCTCCAACATTTCTCTGTAGGGCCCGAGCGAGGCCAGCACCGCGGCGGCCCGCGCTCCCGTAACGCGCGTCAGCATGGGTTTCGTTTCCCTGAAGCGGCGCGGCGCGCCGGGCCGCGTCGAAGCCGGCGCCGTAAGCTGTTCCAGCGTGTGCTGTGGCGTGGCGCGCTCTGCTTTGCCCAGCGCCATGTGCACCGCCTTTGCCAGGCCCAGGCGATGCACCTGGTACCGGTTCACTTCCAGTTGCGGCATGCGGGCAAAAGCGCGCATCTGCGCGGCATAACGCTCCACGCACGCCACCGCAGCCTTGCGCGCCGAACCATCCTTGTGTCCCGCGGCGCGTCCCGCCAGCACCAGTGACGCGGCCATGCGCTTCAGGTCCCACTCGAACGGGCCCAAAATCGTTTCATCGAAATCGTTGATGTCGAAGGCTAGCCGGCCGTCCGGCGCGGCATAGGCGCCCAGGTTGCGCACATGCGCATCGCCGCAAAGCTGGCTCATGATCCCGGTGGATGGCAGTTGCGCCAGGTCCGCCGCCATCACCGGCGCCGCGCCGCGAAAATACCCGAACGGCGACTCGGCCATCAACTCGTATTTCAACGCAATCAACGCGGGCACGCGGCCCCGCATCGATCGCTCCACAAGCGCCAGCGCCGGAATCGGCCGCGCCTTCGGTTGCAGAACCTCGTGCTGGCGGCGGCTCACCTGCTTACGCCGCGCCTGGCCCAGTGCGCGTCGTTCTTCTGGAGTTGCCCAGTGCATATTGCGGAACATACACCCTCCACTTCCACAGCGCAATACGGCTCCTCGCGTGATTTACACTTTTCTCGAAGCCCTGCCTGTTTCTATCACGGCCCGAAACACTCTCTCGGGCTGCTCTCCAGACCTTCCGCCTCAGGAGGATTTCCTTGACGCGAGCCGCTGCTCTTTTGTCCGCCGTTCTTGTTGCCCTCGCTCTTGCTTCTCACTCCGCCGCCGCACAGGCGCCGCAGAAGCAGCTCACGGTTGAAGAGCTCTTCGCGCACGGCCCGCTGGTTCCCAAGACGCCCGAGACACTTGCCTGGTCTCCCGACGGAAAGCATCTGACCTATCTCGATGGCGGCGAGCTGATGGATGTGGATCCCGTCACCGGCAAGACGCACGTGATGGTGAGCGCCGCCAAAATGGATTCACTCAGCGGCAGTGACGGCTCCGAACAGGACCGCGACCACCGCACGCGCTACAACATGGCCAATTACCTTTGGGCGCCCGACTCCACCCACCTCCTCTTCGACGCCGATGGCCGCCTCTGGCTCTACGATCTGCGCAACGGCACCGGCGTCGAGATCGGCTTTACCGGAGCCGCTTCCGGCGACGACCCCAAGTTCTCGCCCGACGGTTCGTGCGTCTCCTTCATTCGCGATCACGGGCTTTCTGTCATTCATCTTCGCGAGCCCCGCACACCAGCCGTCGCCGTGGCGCCCGTGCCCAGCGCCGCAAGCAGCAAAGGGCAGTCGATCCTGAACGGCGAGGTGGACTGGGTCTACGAGGAAGAGCTCGACACGCGCAGCAACTACTTCTGGTCGCCGGACTCAAAGAACCTCGCCTATCTCGAGATGAACGAGACCGCTGTGCCGCAGTATCCGATCACCGACTGGATTCCCACCCACGCGCAGGTGGATTGGCAGCGCTATCCCCAGCCCGGCGATGCCAACCCCGACGTGCGGGTAGGTGTGGTCAGCGCCAAGGGCGGCAAGACTACGTGGATGAACATTCCCATCCACCCCGGCGACTATATCCCGCGCTTTGGCTGGGTCAATCGCAACACCCTGTGGATTGAGACCGTCAGCCGCGATCACAAGCATCGCGCCCTGTATTTCACCGGCGTCGAAGCTGGAGACGCGCGCAAGATGCTGGAGATCAGCGATGAGAAGTTCGTCGACGAAGACTACGACGTGGCTGTGGGCGATGGCGCCGTGGTTCTTACCAGTTGGAGCGACGGACACACCCACCTCTATCTCTACAGCTACAATCCCGACAGCCCGCTGGCCACGGACGCCAAACTGGAAAAGCAACTCACCCAGGGCGATTTCGAAGTGGGCGACGTGTACAGCATCGACTCCGCGCGCAAGGTCGTCACCTACGCATCGAACGAAGGCAATCCCCTGGAGCAGCAGATTTGGGAGGTCAACTTCAGCGGCCAGCGCACGCAGTTGAGCGCGGGCGCCGGATTTCACGACGCCAGTTTCGCGCCGGGCGGAACAACCTTCACCGACAAGTACTCCACGCGGGCTGCGACGCCCGTGATCCGCGTCTGCCACGTGCAAGGAGACATTGCCCAGGCGGGTCCTGCCTCAGCCGAGAATTGCCGCGTGTTCTGGGAGACGCACGTGCTCGATTCCTACCAGATCACATTGCCGCAGACCCTTGAGGTCAAAGCCCACGATGGAACCACGCTCTACGCCACGCTGTTGATGCCCTCCGGCTCCTCCAACCCCGCTACAGTTCCGCTCATCGTCAATCCCTACGGCGGACCCCACGCTCAGGAAGTCGTGAACCAGTGGCACGACAACCTGCTCTTCGACAATGTGCTCGCGCAGCACGGTTTTGCCGTGCTCCGTGCCGATAATCGCGGCATGGGCTTCCGCAGCCGCGCCTTCGCGATGGCGGCCTACCGCAACTTCGGTCCCGTGCAGCTTGAAGATCAGTTGACCGTGGTCGATGCCGCGCTCGACAAAGTTCCGCAACTCGATCCCCGGCGTCTGGGCTGGTGGGGCTGGAGCTGGGGAGGCACCTTCACGCTCTATGCGATGACGCACTCCGACCGCTTCCGCACCGGCGTCGCGGTGGCCCCCGTCACCGACTGGCGCAACTACGACTCCATCTACACCGAACGCTATCTTGGCGTGCCCGCCGAAGATGCGGACGGCTACCGTGACTTTTCCGTGGTCAACTCAGTGGCGCACTTGAAAGGCCGGCTGCTCATTGCCCACGGTACCGGCGACGACAATGTGCACATGGAAAATACCGTGCAGTTTGTGCAGAAGCTCATTGAGGCCGGCACTCCGTACGACCTGCAAATCTATCCGCGCAAATTGCACTCCATCAGCGGGCCTGATGTGCGCACCAGTCTCTACAACCGGATTCTGGCGCAATTCGAGATGTACTTGAAGCCGGAGCCACCGGCGGCTGGCGGCAACTAGAACTGGTTGGATGAATCCGGTTCTGAAAGCGAACGGCTTTCCAGCCTGCGGGAAAAAAGCCGGAGCCATGTTTTGCCGGAGCCATGTTTTGTAACAAGGGCACGGCTTTAGCCGGGCCGCAAAAGTCACAAAATGATTGAGGGCTTTAGCCCCTGAGGGAAGCTTCTTCACCACCCCAAGCCGTTTATGCAACCGGCAACCAGGGTCTAGCCTTCGTGGCGATGGAAGAGCTCATCCTTGTCGCGGCTGCCGCACTTGGTGCACTCCAGGCAGCACACCAGAAGTACCGCCACGCCCACCGTGACCAGCACGGCAAGAACGCTTTCGTTCGCCGTAAGCCAATGCGTTATGGTCTGCATCTGCGGTCACCATTCCCGGAGCGATAGGTCCTTTGCGGAGATTCAAGCTGCTCAACCCTAGGAGCGGTTGATGATTTAGACGATATCCCGTCTCTTAAGGTTATCTCAAGCAACTCAATGGGTCTCCGTGTGACTAGAGACACGGGATTTCTCTTGCAAAATAGAGAAGAAAAGGCGAAAATAGTGTACGAATGGCAACCGCCCCCAATCCGCCCTTCTCGCCCGCTCCCGAGGAGTGGCCTGAAGAGCTTGTGAACCTGGGCCGCGATTCAGACGGTGCCCGACACGAAGCCGGGGAGACTTCAGACGCCGTCGCCCCTCAGGATTCAGCCCTCAACTGGCTCTTCGTCGATCTCAACTCCTACTTCGCCTCGTGCGAGCAGGAGGCGCGGCCGGAGCTGCGCGGCCGTCCCGTGGGCGTGGTGCCCATGATGGCCGACACCACCTGCTGCATTGCAGCCAGCTACGAGGCCAAAGCCTTCGGCGTGCGCACCGGAACCATCGTGGCCGACGCCAAGCGCCTCTGCCCCGACATTGTTCTCGTCGAGGCGCGCCACGAGCTTTACACCGACTACCACCACCGCGTCGTCGAAGCCGTGGAAAGCTGCGTGCCCGTCACCGCTGTCTGCTCCATCGACGAGATGGCCTGCCGTCTCATCGGCCGCGAGCGCCCCCTTCTCGCCGCCATCGAACTCGGCATGCGCGTGAAGACCACCATCCGTGAACGCGTGGGCACCATGCTGCGCAGCTCCGTGGGTCTCGCCACCAATCGCTACCTCGCCAAGATCGCCAGCGACATGGAAAAACCAGACGGTCTTGTGGCCCTCCCCCTCGACATCCTTCCTGAAGCGCTCCATCAGCTCACCCTCCGCGATCTGCCCGGCATCGGCGCGCGCACCGAGAAGCGGCTGAACGAAAAAGGCCTCCACACCATGGACCAATTGCTCGCGCTCGATTGCGAACAGGCCGGCGAAATCTGGGGATCGGTCTGGGGCCAGCGGCTTTGGCACTGGCTGCGCGGTGAAGACTTCGACATGGCCGAGCTCGAACATCAAAAGTCCATCAGCCACTCCCACGTGCTCGCGCCGGAGATGCGCACCCCCGAAAAAGCCTGGGCCGTGGCCCACAAGCTGCTCCACAAAGCCGCCATGCGCCTGCGCTCGCAAGGTCTCTGGGCCAGCAATATTGGTCTCGCCATCGGCTTCGCGGTGCCGCGCAGTGAGAACACGCCCGTCTCCCGCTTCGGCGTGCCCGCGCGCGGCTGGCGCAGCGAGATCAAGCTCCACGAGTGCCAGGACAACCAAACCCTCATCTCTGCGCTGCGCCATCTCTGGGACTCGCAACCCTCCGGCGCGCAATATCAGCACCCCTATTTCATCGGCGTGCAGCTCAACAACCTCGTCCCCGATCGCCTGCACACGCTCGCGCTCTTTGACGGCCTTGAAGAAGAGCAGACCCGCACCCGCCTGCTCGCCACCATGGACCAGATCAACGACAAGTACGGCATGAGCACGCTCGCCCCCGCCGCCATGCTCATGGCGTACAAGGCCGCGCCCACACGCATCGCCTTCCACAGCATTCCGGATTTGTTTTAGTTGCGGGTCCGTGTGTATGACAAAATAGATTCTGTAGTACAATGGCCTTCATGAAGGCGATTGTTCAAGCGCGGCTCGATCCCGAGGCCCGGCAGGCTCTGGATGGGCTTGTGCGCCGTTTGGGATGGAGCCCCTCCCGGGTCGTGCGCGAAAGCCTGCGCCTCATGCATCGCTATCACGGTCCGGCCCCGCGCAAGCGCGTCATCGGCGTGGGCGAGTTTGCGTCCGGCATTCCCGATCTTGGCTCGAACAAGCGGCGCTTGCAGGGCTTTGGCCGTTGAAGCCCGTCCTTCTCGACACGGGCGTCATTGTCGCCCTTCTCGACCGCAGTGAACGCTTGCACGCGCGCGCCGTGCACGCACTCGAAAGCCTGGAGCAGCCTCTCGCAACCTGCGAACCCGTGATCGCGGAGAGTTGCTATTTGCTTCGGGCGATTCCCGGGGCCGCGGAGACCGTTCTGGCCAACGTGGAGCAGGGAATCTTTCAAATCCCCATGCAGCTGAATCAAGCCGCCGCTCCCATTCGGGCCATCCTGCGCAAATACCGCGACGTGCCGGCAGATCTTGCTGACGCGTGTTTGATCCATTTGGCCGATGAGCTTGAAACCGGAGAGATCCTCACCCTCGATAGCGATTTCTCCCGTTATCGCTGGCGTCGCAACCGCCCTTTTCAACTTCTGATTCCGCTCAAGCAATAGTGCCGTGCCCCATCCTTTCCGCAGTTTCATCGCGGAATGGGTGGGAATCCACAACTGCTCATTTGCTTTCGTTCTGCGTCAGCGCCTTCGCATTCAACTTCCCAATCCGCCCATGCGGCCCCACAACAAACGGCAGGGACAACGCATTCGAGTTGCGGTCGGCGTCGGGCGCTTCGTGCAGCGCCGGGTCGGGATGCAGCGCGCGCCAGTTCTTCCCGTCGTCCGTAGAAATGTCCGTGCCGTTCGGGCCGACCGTGATCCAGGTCTTAGTCGCCGCATCGCACGCCACAGCGGAGCGGTAGCCGTGGGGTGGAGTTACCGACAGATACCATGTCTTGCCTTCGTCGTTCGAGAAGGCACTGTTCTTGATGCCGGAATCAGGTTTGCGGTAGTCGCCGCCGACAATGACGCCCAGCCAGGAACCCTTCCTGTCGGCTCTAACGGCGATGCTAAATGCACCCGCGGAATCGCCGATCGCCAGTGGAACCTTTGTCATTCGCCAGTAGATGCAGCCCAACCCGGCACAGGGCCATCCACGGTAGTGAAGGAATCGAGCGCCGCTGGGGCCACCAGTCACAAACGCGATGTCCGGCAAAAACCAAGTGTCAGAATGATTCCCAATCGACGAATTACTCGCTGCGAACAGAGTCTCGCCCTTCAATGGTGCAGGATTCGCGTAGGCTCTGAACCTGGCCTCCATGTCCCGTTCCGCTTGAGCAGTGCCACCTTCAAGAGCCGGTGCCTCCAGTCGCGCCTCTCGATTGAAAAGTGATCGCAGGCAAGGATCGATTGGGAGGGGAAGCTGCCGAGATTGCTGGAGCTCACAGAGGTCGCTCGGCAACGAAACGATGTGAGACTCTTCTGTCCTGAGCGAGATGCTCAGATTGAAGAGCGTGAAACTCCCCTGAATCGGATCCCCGACGATGGTCGTATCGATGGACCTGCGATTGTCAGAAAACGTGGCACGTATCGAATCCCAGAAGCCGTCTTCATCCGGATTAGTAAACACCAGCTTCCACGTATGGCACCCATCCGTCGTCTTATACAGCCGCGACAAATCCCCCTTCCCGCTCGACATCACAATAGCTGTGTTGGCGTCGAACGCCTGCACTCCGCGAAAGTCCAGATGCTCCGCGCCCGGCGGCACGGCGCACGCCTGCCACAAATACCCGCCGTCTTCCGTCCGCAGCACCGTGCCATTCGTACCCGAGGCCCACGCCACGCCTCCGCCCACGTTGTCAATGCCGCGCAGATCCGCCATCGTGCCCGAGCTCTCCATCTCCCACTGCGCCTGCGCCGCGCCGCACGCCATCAAAACAAACGCCAGTAACCATCCCTGCCTTCGCATACCCAACAGTGTAGGCCTAACTGAAGGGCATCAGGGATCACAAGGATTGCTGAAGGGTTGCGGTACAATCCTCGCCGAGCCATGCCAGGTGCGTTTGCTCACCCTGTGGTACTGCTGCTTCCCCTCAGCCGGTGCTTGAGGATGACCGGAGCCCCTCTTAGGGCACCGAAGAAGTGGCAGCGCTCAGGAAGGCGAATCGCACATGTTACCACGAAGAATGATTTGTACGGCGGTAGCTTCTATTGTCCTTGCGCTGCCCGCGCAGCTGCTGGCCAGAGCCACGATGTATTGGTATCAACCGCATTACATGCCGAGCGTGGACGATGCCTCTAACCGGCTGCAATTCTCCTCTCCGCACTTTGCTCCCCTGGTGGGCAACGTCGACCTTACCACTGGCTACTCTCTGCAACGTGTCGACGTAAACAAGCTGGGCATCAACCTCTCGTTCACCAAGAGCGGCGTAAACCAGAGCAGCCAGTATTACTGGTCATGGTGGGGCGGGTATGTCGCGCCGGTGACCACCCCATTCAAGGACGACATTGTCACCACAATCGTCTATGCGGACGTGTCTTACTTTGAGATTTACAACAACGCGCAGGCAGTGGATTTTCCGTCGACGTGGTGCGTGGATTACGTCAATCGCGGACCTCAAACCACTCGCAACAGCACCATCTGCGTTGCAGCACAGGCGGATTCATATGGGCTGATCGATGCGCTGGCAACTCTGGTGGTGGCAAGCGGAGGCAGCCTCGACATTTCCCCCGGCGTGCAGATAAGACCGTCGTCGGACAAGGAGTTCCGAAATCATCCCGCGCGGGCCGGGCTGCAGATTACGAGGCTGGAAGTGGGGGGGCCTCCGTTGCTGGCTGGAATAAAGGAGGGAGACATTATCCACTCCATCAATGGAAAGCTCTGCACCGGGGAGAGTGTTTTCTTTGAAGTTTTCAACAAGGCAATTCGCGAAAAGCCGGACGGCGGCCTTGTGCATCTCGAGGTTCTCCGCAAGAACAATTCCATGGCTTTCGATTTGCACTATCCCAATCCAGACGAGAACGTGGCGCAGTTGCGCCAGCAGAGCGCCGCTCCATCGACGAGGCACCCGGTGGGTTCAGTGATTCAGATCCCGTCCGATGCCGGTGCGCCAGCCGCTCCCTTATCCCCCGTCCGGTTTGGCTTCCAGGTGCGGGCGGTGACGGATGCGGATGTAGTGCCGATGGGGTTAGCAAAGGCGCGCGGCATCGTGGTCGTCGATGTCGAGAAGGGCAGTTTGGCCGAAAAGATGGGTTTCCTGATCGGCGACGTGATTCTCGAGGTGAACAACTCGGAGATCGGCGACCAGGAACTGTTTGCCCAGTACGTACACAGCGGCGCGGCCAAGAAGTTCAAGGTGTGGCGCAAAGGGCAGTCGCTCGATCTCGTCGTGCCGGAGAGCATGTAGCCGCAGCAGGACTCAACTTTCCCATTCGAGGGCCGGAGACGCAGGTTTCCGGCCCTCCGCTTTCTCCCGCCACACCCCATCCCCTCGCCGGCGCCGAACTTTTCTACGGCGCGCTGCCTTGCCGGATTGACCGGCTGGAAATCCGCCCCGCGCCGCCGCCGTCGCACCTTGCGGGAACCCGCACTGCGGCCGTGCACTACAATTCTCTGCGAGCTAATCCGGGCGCGTTCGTTCACCCTGTAGCCGTCGTTGTTTCGCCTCCGCCGACCCAAGAGGGTGGCCGGAGCCATTCCTAGTTTCGGGGCAACGGCATGGCTCGGAAAGGTGACTTGAACATGTCTCGATCCGGGGCTTTTCTCACCGCACTCTTCGGTTGTCTCCTGTTTTCTCCCACGCTCGCGCAAGCCAAGATCTCGACCTATTGGTACGCGCCGCAACTGATGGCGAAGGTGGATGACGCCTCGAACCGCCTGCAATTCATGGGGCCGCACATTGCCCCAGGGAATGAACTCGGGTTTGTCGTAGATGAAAACACAACCTTCGTCCTGGAACGGATGGCGGGGAACAACCTGGGGGTCAACCTGTTCTTCACCGAGAGCGGCGTGGAGCAGAAGAGCAATGGTCTGCTTTCGCTCACCACCACCAGCGTTCCCTACAAGAAGGAACGCGTCGTCTCGATCGTCTTTGCGGATATCGAGGCCTACGAGATCCTGATGAACACTTTCCGCTCCACCGCCACCCCCTGGTGTGTGATTCCGGTTGGCGTGAACAAAGCCGAGGATAACGTCCTCTGCGTGGCAACGCAAAAAGATGCCGAGCAGTTGATCGATGCCCTGGTCACGCTGGCGGCGGCCAATGGAACCAGTCTGCACGTACCGTACGGCATGACGCTGGAAGCAATGTCGGAGAAGGAAACGCAGAAGCATCCGGAGCTGAGCGGATTCCAGGTGAAGAGCACGGATACTGACGGGCCGGCCGCGCAGGCGGGTATTTCGGATCAAGACATATTGCACCTTGTGAACGGCAAGCCGTGCACGCGAGAAAACCTGATTGCTGCCGTAACCGATGCCACCGCAAAACCCACCGGAGGCGCGATCCATCTGGAGATCGTGCGCCGCTCGAAATTCATGACGCTGGATGTCAATTTTCCCCACTGGACGATGGGCGATGTGGCGGCGTTGCGGCAACAGATAACGAACTCCGCGCAGCCGGGCTCGGTACCACCGGGCACGGCTCCGTCCGGTGCCGCAGTCTCGGTCCCCGGTGGCTTTCATCTGGGAATCAACGTGCGCCCCGTCGTGGATTCCGACGTGGCCGCGCTCGGGCTGCCCAAAGCGATGGGCCTTCTGGTGACTAAAGTGGAAAAGGGCAGCATCGCCGAGGACATGGGCGTGCAGGTTGGCGATGTGATTGTGCAGGCCAACGGCGCCGACGTCGGCGATGTGGACGCCTTCGGACAACTGGTGCGCAGCGGCGCGGTCAAGAGTTTTCGCGTGTGGCGCAAGGGGCAGAACCTGGACCTTGCGGTTCCGCAAAGCATGTAGCGCGCACCCAATCCGCGGTTGTCTTCCGGGCCGGAGACGCAGGTTTCCGGCCCCTCATTTTCTTTAGCCCCGCCCCGTCATCTCGCCGGCATCGAACTTTTTTCCCGCCGCACGCGTAACTCTCTGCATCCCGACTCGCACCCCCCTGCGGATTAGAAGGTAGCAGCGATTTATGGCCGGAGACTGGCAGCCCGACTTCGAGCAACTTATCGACGAGCACCAGTCGATGGTCTTTTCGCTGGCATTGCGCATGACCGGCGACTACGGGCTGGCCGAGGAGATTGCGCAGGATGTTTTTCTGGAGTTGAACCGCCATTTGCGCAACATCGAAAGTCCCTTGCATGCGCTGCTGTGGTTGCGGCGCGTCACCATGAGCCGGTCGGCCGATGCATTGCGCAGGCGGCGCGTGCGCGGCATCGATCAGTGGGTAGAGATTGACGAAACCCACGGCGCGCAGGCGGAAGAACGCAGCTCACCGCTGGCCGATCGCGTGGAACGGTTGCTTGCCACCGTGCCCGAGCCGCAACGCGCGGCACTGATTCTGCGCTATCAGGAAGACCTGACGCCGGAAGAGATCGCGGCGACGCTGGGCGCGCCGCTGGCCACGGTAAAGAGCCATTTGCAGCGCGGACTCAAGCTGCTGCGGGCAAAAGCCGCGATTCACTTGAAGGAGTATGTGCGTGGAGCCTGAATCCCCTGAACCCGTCGGCGATTTCGCCGATTTCGAACGCGAGCTGCAAACGGCTCTGGCTCGCCGGCCCGCGCCGCCGCATCTGAAGCGCAAGATCGTGGGGCGTCTCAGCCAGCACGCCGGCCGGTCGCACCGCATGATCTGGATGGAGCGGCTCGCGGCCTCGCTCCTTCTCGCTGCTGTCGCGGGCGGAGCCGCGTTCTGGCGCCACCAGGAAGAGCAACGCAGGGGCGAAGAGGCAAAGCAGCAAGTCATGACTGCGTTGCGCATCGCCAATCACGCGCTGGAACAGATGAATGCGCAACTCGCCGAGCACAACCGGGATGCGCAGTAGCCGCTCACGATCCACAATGCACGCTGAGCGCGAAAGATGATGAAGGAGAATCGAGCATGAAGAATCGAATGTTTGGCCTAATCCTGGGAGCTGCGGCGCTGGTCTGCCCCGCATTTGCCCAATCCACGCCCTCACTCTCGCCTTCGCCGTGGCCCTTGCCGGCGCCCGTCGAAAAAGAACTGGCCTCGCGCGCTTCCAACGTAACCGAAGTCACGCTCGGCAAGGACATGCTCGCCTTCGCAGCCAAATTCATGGATGGCAAGGACAAGGACCAGGCCGCGGTCAGCCAGCTGGTCGGAGGGCTGGACGGCATCTACGTCCGCGATTATGAGTTCGACAAGGAAGGCCAGTATTCGATGGACGATGTCGAAAAGCTGCGCCAGGCCTTCGAAACTTCCGAGTGGACGCCGATTGTGCGCACGCGCGAGCACAATGGCGCCGAAATCACCGATGTGCTCATGAAGCAGGTGAATGGCGAAACGCGCGGCATGTTCGTGTTGACCGCCGAGCCGAAGGAACTGTGCATCGTGCTGATTCTCGGCCCCATTCGCATGGATCAACTCGGCATGTTGAAGGGACTCGGCGGCCTCGGCGCGCTGGGCAATATCGACAAGGACAAACAGAGCAAGCACAAGAGCGATCAGAAGCCCAAGGATGGAGGTCAACAATGACTCGCCGCTTCTGGATTCCACTGGGCTGCGCAGTCCTCTCCGTCGCGGTGTTTGTGCCCTGGGTGGTGCGTGCGGCGGGCGCTGAAGGCGGCTTCGACGGCGTGGTCAGCACACTCGAGCAGCAGTATCACGTGCGCGCCACGCGCATCCCGTTCATGAGCCTGGCGAGTTTGATCGCAGGCAAGGCCACGCATGGCGGCGTGGGTCAGGTGCACATCGCCGAGTTTGAGCACTTCAGCGGGCCCGCCGATGGCGAAGAGCTGAACCGCATGGTCCAAGAGAAGCTGGGCCAGGGATGGCAACGCATCATTCGCTCCACCTGCCGTCAAGGCAACGAGCAGACGCTCATCTTCGCGCGCCCCGATCGCAACCGCATGGCGCTCTTCATTCTCGATCTCGATGGCAACGAGATGGACGTGGTCCAGGTATCGGTCGATCCCGACCACCTCAACGACACCATCGGCAAGTACGAGCATCGCGACACGGACGGAGATTTCTCCGACTAGACCGGACAGGTCCAAATCGTTTCTTTCCTGCGCTTGTTAACCAAAGGCGTTCTCGTTCGTACGAGATGTCAGAAGGAGAACCCTCAAGTTGCCCAATATGCATCGGTCTCGTCGGTACGAATTTAAAACCCCGTCATCCGGCCTCTTGGCCCGCCTTGGATTCTGCGGCGTTCTTATCACGCTCGCTCTCGCATGCGGCGTGTGCACGCGAGCAGCCGCGCAGGATCCGCCAACCACGCCTGAAGCACCGAAGCCCATGCCCGCCGACGCCGACCCGTCGTATGAAGTAGCAACCATCAAGCCCAACAATCCCGACAACAAGAACCTTGGACTCGAATTGCACGGAGGGCACCTTGGAATCGAAAACATGACGATCGATTCCATGCTGAACTTGGCGTACGCCGTCCATCCCAAACAGATCATCGACAGTCCCGCATGGTTCACTTCCGCCCACTACGACATAGAAGGAGTTCTCGATACCGACGGCCAGCCAAACCTGAAGCAGATACAGGGTATTATGCAGAAATTGCTGGCGGACCGGTTTCAACTCAAATTTCACCGCGAAACGCGCGAACTTTCGGTCTACGCCATCACCGTGACAAAGGGCGGGCCAAAGCTTACTAAGAGCCAGGGCGACCCCAAGGCGCTGGGAGTCGAGAACGACCGCGTCCGCGCCGGGCAGGACACCATGACCGTCACCAACCTGTCCATGGCAGAGTTTGCGCTGATCCTGCAGTTCTATACGGAACGTCCCGTGGTGGATCAAACCGGACTCGCGGGCAAGTGGGATTTCAAGTGGACGTGGACATCGGATGAAAGCCGCTTGCCGCCGGATGCAACTAATGCAGCGCCGGGATTATTCACCGCAATTCAGGAACAGTTGGGCCTGAAGCTGGAGGCAAAAAGAGCGCCAGCCGACGTGTTTGTCGTCGATCACGTGGAACGGCCGTCGTCGAATTAGGCAGCTTCCTGCCGTGCGCGTAAACTGGCGGTCGAGGAGAAGGTCGTGAATCGGCTTTATTCCAGTCGCCGCTGCAGATTCCTGCTGCAATTGCTGGTCGCAGGATTCGCCGTCGTCACCGCATCTGCGCTTGCGCAAACAAAGCCTGCGGCTCAGCAACCCAGCGACGCCCAGAGCACAGTTGCTGCTGAAGCCGCTCCCTCCATCGAGGTCGCAGTCATCAAGCCGCATGACCCGAATTCGTACCACAATAGTTTTTCGTTTCGAGGCGATCGGTTTTCTTTGGACGATCAAACGGTTTCGAGGCTGATCGTCTTTGCCTGGGCGATCAATCAAAACCAGATTGTCGATGCGCCCAACTGGATTCGCGACGAGCATTACGACATGGACGGCAAGACCAGTGCGGAGGCCGACCCCACCGTTCCCGAGCAGCAACAATTGATCCGCAAGCTTCTCGCCGACCGTTTCGGGCTCAGGTTTCACCGTGAGAAACGCGAGCTGGCCGCGTATGCGCTCGTGGTCGCCAAGGGAGGTCCGAAGCTCGTGCCGGCTGCCCACCCCAATGCTCAACCGGGCCAGCACAACGAAGGCCACGGCACGCAAACCACGCGGAGCTTCACCAGCGCGGCCATGTCGGATTTCGTGTTGACGATGCAGTTCTTTCTGGACCGTCCGCTCGTGGATCAGACGGGCTTGAACGGCCGTTACGATTTCGAGCTGACGTACACTTACGCCGACGCGTCCAATTCCGATCCTGACGCGCCGCCACCGTTATTCACGGCGCTCCAGGAGCAGCTCGGACTCCGGTTCCAACCCACGAAAGCTTTAACAGAAGTTCTGGCCGTCGATCACGTCGACCGCCCGTCGCCCAATTAGGCGATAACGCGCAAGAACTGGTTGCATAAATTCGGTTTTGAAAGGGCACGGCTTTAGCCGTGCCATGAGGAGCGCATAAACAGCGGGGTTTCAACCCCTGAGGGGAGTTTCTTCACTACCTCAGGCTATTTATGCAACGAGTTCAAACGCCCGCCCGCTACGGCGTGCGCGTCATCAACTCCACAAACATTTTCTGGAAGCGCGGCAAATCCAGATCGAGCTGCGCATGAACCTGCCGCACGCCCGTTGCGGGCTTCAGATTGTCCGGCCAGGTGAGCGTGTCGCCGTAGCTGGGACCGTGGCTCAGGTCCACATCCATGTACACCGCCTGCTCCTTCGTGATGATCGTTGGATCAAGCCACGCGCACGCTTCCAGCTCGTCCCACATGTAGTAGCGCTGCTGGCTCCATGCCGTGATGTACCTGGCCGCCGGCGCCTGCGACTTCGCGATCGCGTCCACCATGGCCTGCGTGAACGGCGCCTTGACAGAAATATCGACCGTTGTGGCGTCGATGCGCGGCCAGTCGGCGCGCAGCACAATGTGCGCCGCCTCGGGATCGAACCAGAAGTTGAACTCGTGGCGCGGGTCGGTGGCAAACTCGGGATCGGTAGTCTGTGGCCGGATGCTCGCGCCCATGACGACAATGCCTTTGGTCAGCGGCGCAAACTCCGGATCGAGTGCGACCGCGAGAGCGATATTCGTCAGCGGCCCCGCGGCGTAAATCGTCACCTGGTGCGGATGCGCCCTTACCTGGCGGATGAGAAAGTGCGCGGCGTCCTCGTCGATCGGCTTCGTCGTGGGCATGCCCTCGGGCATGGGCGGAATCTCGTAGGGCCCGTGCGATTCAAGATGCATGGGCGGCGTGCCGGTTCCCGTTTCGGTCAAACTAGTCGCGCCGCGTCCCCACGCGCCCAGCCACGTCACTTTTCCGTCCAGCGCCGCCCCGATCTGCGTCTCTTGCTGCGTGCGCACCAGCGGAAACACCGCGCCCCGCGCCACCGGCACATCCGCATGGCCGGTCAGCTCCAGCATGCGCAGCGTGTGCAGCGTCTCTTCGTCGCGCCACGCGTCGCCGGTCACAATCGTGATGCCCAGCACCTGCACGTCGGGCGCCTGCAACAGCGCCAGCATCGCCATCTGGTCCGATCCGCCGGGGCCGGAGCCGTCCTGATCGATCAGCACCAGCCGCTTTTGCGCCGGCAACAACGCAGCGCAACTCGCCAGCAACAGAATTGCAAGTTGTCTTTTCATAGATGGGTATTGTGGCACAGCAGTTATGCCCGAATGAATCAGAATCTTGTCCGCCCGTTGCCGTGAATTGCGAACGGCAAGCTGATCCCTGACCCCTGAAACCTGATCCCTGTTCTACCTGCGCCCAAATCCTCTCGGCTTGAACGGCGGCCTGCTCTGCGGCCTGACCTGCGGCGCCACCGGCAAATCGGTCTTGCCCTCGGGAAAGATCACGAGAAAGCGGTCGGACCCTTCGCCCACGCTGGCGGTCTCCACGCCCTTCAGGCCCCGGCACGCCATATGCAGCAAGCGCCGATCGCGGCTGTTCATGGGCGGAAAACTGTAGGGCATCCCCGACTGCCGCACCTTCTCCGCGGCGGTTTCCGCGGCCAGTTGCAACTCCTGGGCGTGGAGAGCCTTGAAGTTCGCGGCGTCAAAGCTCACCAGGTGGTGCTCGTGGTGGTCCAGCCGCAGCATCTGCGCCGCCAGGGTTTCCAGAGCCCTCAACAACTCGCCGTTGTGCTGGATGACAAGCGGCACATCCGGGCCGGCCAGCTCCACATTGATGATCTGGCGCGCCTCGCCGCCTTGCGCATCGCGCTCGCCTTCGCCCGCCGAAATGCGGTACTTCAGGCGCATTCCGCCCAGCTTGTTCAGAGAGTTCAGGAATCCGGCAATTTTTTGTGCAGACTGTTGCAGGTCTTCAATAGGCATAACAAACAAGTATCGCAGAGCCGGGCCGGGATCGGATGCTCACCGTACAAGGAAAATTTGGACGGGCGAGAACCAGGAACGGCTCAGCTTTTCCGCCTTCCGCGCCGGAATGCCACTTTGGAATCAGACCTTTCGGCGGTGCGCAGACACCCGCATCGTGGAAATGCTCATATCTCTCCCATGTGCCGTCTTCTCTTTATCCTTTTGCTGGTTTTGCCGTTTGCCGGCACAGTCTGCGTCCGCGGGCAGGGAGGGCCTCCGTTCATCGCCGACAACCCGCACCGCCACGGAATCATCACTGGGAGATCAACGCCGAGGACCCGGCAAGCCGCAGCATCTTGTTTAAGGCAGAATCCGGTTTCAGATTGTATGCTTTTGGGTGTGACCACTTGGAACCAGTTCCGCAGGGGAAATGCGCCCCGGTTCGCCTCTTTGTCTCGGCCGGGGATCTTGCTTCTGCTGCAGGCTGCCGCGCTCATGGCATACGGCCAGACTCAGAGCAATACTGTCGCAGGCCCCCCCGGCCCCAATGCTCCGGTGGTGATCACGCTCGATGATGCCATCCGGCTGGCGCAGACAAGCGAGCCTTCATTTGCTGCCGCCGCCGCCGCAAGTCGGAACGCAGGACTGGACAAGTCGATCGCCCGCTCCGGTCTGTTGCCCAATGTGGCTTATTTCAACCAGGGACTCTACACAGAACCGAACGGCGCCCACGGTCAGGTGGGGCAGGGGGGGCCGGACACCCCGGATCTGCCCAAGTTCATTGCCAACAATGGTGTGCGGGAGTATTTCAGCCAGGCGATCGTGAACGAGACTCTGGGCCTGGGGCCGGTCGCGGCCGTGCGCCATGCCGACGCAGCATCCGCCATGGCCAGCGCAGAGCAGGAGATCGCGCGGCGCGGGCTGGTCGTCGCCGTCACGAGCTTGTTCTTCAGCTCCCTTGCCGCTGAACACAAGCTGGCGGTGGCCGAGCAGGCGCGTCAAGAGGCCGCTGATTTTACCCGGCTCACAACCGAACGGGAACAGGCGCGAGAGGTCGCGCACGCCGACGCGGTCAAGGCGCAACTCGTCGAGCAGCAGCGAAACCGCGACGCGGAGGACGCGCAGTTGGCTGCCGAGAAAATGCGACTTGAATTGGGCGTGCTTTTGTTCAGCGATCCGCGCACACCTTACACGTTGAGTGCGCCGGCGGCGGAAGCGCCGCTGGCGACAAAGGAAGAAGTGGAGCAGGCTGCAGCGCGAAACAATCCGGAACTGAAGAGCGCGCTGGCCAGCCTGGCCATGAATAATGCTGATGTGCAGGCGGCGTGGGGCGCGCTCTTGCCCAATATTGGGATGAACGTAACGTATGGAATCGACGCGCCGCAGTTCGCGGCCAACGGCCCCAGCGGCGTGCGCAACCTGGGCTACTCGGCCAGCCTCACTGTGAACATTCCGGTTTGGGACTGGTGGGCGAGCGAGAACAAGGTGAAGCAGAGCGAGATTCGTCGCGACGTCGCAAAGGTGGCGTTGAGCAACACGCAGAGGCGGCTCATCGCACAACTGGATGAGGCCTACTCTGAAGCCCAGGCCGCGCATGACCAGTTGACCTCGCTCGATATGAGCGTGGCCGCCGCGGTCGAGAGCTTGCGCCTCACCAAGCTGCGCTACGCGAGTGGCGAGGCCACGGTGCTGGAGGTCGTTGACTCTGAGACCACGTACGTTGGCACGGAAAACGCGCGCGAAGATGGGCGCGTGCGCTATGAGACGGCGCGGGCGGAATTGCAAGCCATTACGGGGACAATGTGAAGAAGACAGGGACTAGGGATCAGGGAACAGTGGTTAGTGATCTGAGATCGGAAAAACCGTGAACCGTGTGAAGAGCCAAACGATGAACGCGAAGACAACTCGAGGGTCGTGTGCGATGCTGCTGGCCGCGCTGGCGCTGCTGGCTCTCTTGCCGGGCTGCAAAAAAGATGTAACACGGCCAACTCAGGTGACGGTGCAAGCCGAGCACCCGGAGCAGGGGCCGATCTCGGAACAAATCAACGCCGATGCCGTTCTGGCGCCTGTGGCCCAGGCCGCGATCGCGCCCAAGTTCAGCGCTCCGGTAAAGAAATTCTATGTGGAACGCGGGCAGCGGGTGCACGCCGGCGAGTTGCTGGCAACGCTTGAGAATAGCGATCTCGTGGCAGCCGCGATGGACAACAAGGGATCCCTCGAAGCGGCCCAGGCAGTCTATGCCACTTCCACCAAGGCGCAGGTGCCGGAAGATACGCTGAAGGCGGAGTCGGACCTGGCTCAGGCCAAGGCCAATCTCGATCTCAACAAGAGCATTGTGAACAGCCGCAAGCAACTGTTCGCTGAGGGCGCGATTCCGGGCCGCGATCTCGACACGGCTGAAGCCGCGCTGGTGCAGGCGCAAGCCTCCTACGACGCGGCCGCCCGGCATCTTGAGTCGGTGCGCAGTGTGAGCCGCGAGGCTGCCCTCAAAGCCGCGCAGGGGCAACTCACTTCGGCCGAAGGCAAATACAAAGGCGCCCAGGCGCAGGTCGACTATTCCGAAATTCGCAGCCCTATTAATGGAGTGGTGACGGACCGGCCCCTGTTTGCCGGTGAAACCGCGGCCGCTGGAGCGCCGCTGATCACCGTGATGGATACTTCCGTGCTCCTGGCCAAAACCCATCTCGCCGCGAGTCTCGCGCAGCAGATGAAGTTGGGTGACGAGGTTGCTGTGCATGTGCCGGGAATCGCCGACCCGGTAGCGGCAAAGGTTTCCATGATCAGTCCGGCGCTCGACCCCGGGAGCACCACCGTTGAGGTGTGGCTGAAGATCGACAACAAGGCCGGCAAGCTCAAGGCGGGAACCCCGGTGAAAGTCACCATCAGCGGCAAGAGCGTTGCCCAGGCATGGAAGGTACCCGACTCCGCGATTGTGACGGCGGAAGACGGCACGAAATCCGTGATGGTCGTGGGCAGCGACGGTGCGGCGCATCGCAAGTCCGTCACTCTGGGCATCGATGACGGCACTCACGTTCAGGTCCTGAGCGGCATTGCGCCCAGCGATCTCGTGATCACGGGCGGCGCCTACGCGCTGGACGAAGGCACGAAGGTGCAGGTGGGTCCGGCAGCGGGTGGCGGCGGAGGTTCCGACTGATGCCCGGCGAAGCGCCCATCGATCTCCCGGGTGACACGCGAAAGCCCTTTTGGTTGGCCCGGTCCACGCGCACCATCTTCTTTTTCGCCGTCATGCTTACCCTGGCCGGCATCTATCTGTCATTCAAGGTCCCCATCTCCGTTTTTCCTGAAACCAATTTTCCGCGTGTGGTCATCGGCGTCGACAACGGCGTGATGCCGGTCGAACAGATGGAAGTCACCGTGACCCGGCCCATTGAGGACGCGGTGAACACCGTGCCGGGCTTGCTCACCGTGCGATCGACCACCAGTCGCGGCTCGGCCGAAGTGAGCCTGTTCTTCGACTGGAACGTGGACATGGTGCAGTCTCTGCAACTGGTGGATGCGGCGCTGGCCAAGGCGGCGCAGAGCCTGCCGCCGACGGTGCGTATTACCACCAACCGGCTCACCTTCGCCACCTTCCCCATTCTCGGCTACAGTCTCACATCCGATACCGTTCCGCAGACCCGACTGTGGGAGATTGCTACCTACGATCTGAAGCCTCCACTGAACCGCGTCGCCGGCGTGAGCACAGTAACTGTGCAGGGCGGCCAGGTGCCGGAGTATGCCGTGGTGCCCAACATGGCGCTGCTGCAGGCCTCGGGCGTCACCATCACGGATCTTGTCAACGCTATTCAGGCGTCGAACATCGTGGAGTCGCCCGGCCTCTACGAAGCCAACCATCAGCTGATCCTGGGCCTTGTGGGAGCGCAGGTGCACGACGCCGCGGGGCTGCGGCAATTGGTCATCAAGACCACTCCCGGCGGCGCGCCAGTGCGTGTAGCCGACGTCGCCACGGTGGAGCAATCCACCATGCCCGTCTACACCACAGTCACCGCCAACGGAAAAAATGCGGTGCTGCTCAACATCGCGCGCCAACCCTCTTCGAATACCGTGGCCGTCGCCGATGCGGTCGCTGCCGAGGTCGCGCAACTTCAGCCCAAGCTGCCGCCAAATGTGAAGCTTCAGATCTTTTACGATCAGTCGCAACTCGTGCGCGACTCGATCTCGAGCGTGCGCGATGCCATTTGCATCGGCTTGGTGCTGGCCTGCGTGATTCTGTTCCTTTTTTTGCGCGACTGGACCTCGTCGTTGATCGCCGGCCTCGTCATCCCGGTAACGATCGCTGTCACCATTGCGGCCCTGTGGCTCTTCGGCGAAAGCTTCAACCTGATGACCCTCGGCGGCATGGCAGCGGCCATCGGCTTAGTCATTGACAATGCCATTGTCGTGGTCGAAAACATCTTTCTGCATCGCGACGCGGGCGAGCATAGTGTCGAAGCGGTACGCAACGCACTCAAAGAGATCACGACACCGCTCATCGGGTCCACCATCACCCCCGTTGTCGTCTTTTTGCCGCTGGTCGCGGTCAGCGGCGTCACTGGCGTCTTTTTCCGCGCGCTGGCCGTTACCATGACTGCAGCCTTGCTTACTTCGCTTGCCCTGGTGCTCACCTGGACGCCGGGCCTGAGTTATGTGCTGCTGCGCGAGCGCGGACCCAATACCGATCCTGCTCAAGAGGATTCCGAGGACGCCGGCGGCAGCTCTTCGCCGCCGCTGCACGATCACACCGCCGGCCGCATGCTCGAGCGCGTTCTGCGCCTTCACGCCCGGGTTTTAGAGTGGGCCCTCGCCAAACCGTTGTGGGTAGGCGGCATTTGTATCTTGCTGGTGCTGGGCACATGGGGCGGCTATCAATTGCTGGGCTCCGACCTGCTGCCGGAGATGGACGAAGGTGGCTTCATCCTCGACTACATCATGCCGGCGGGAAGTTCTTTGAGCGAGACCAATCGCGTCCTCGAACACGTCGAACGCATTCTTGAGGCCACCCCCGAAGTAGAGACCACCTCGCGCCGCACCGGCCTGCAGATGGGCCTGGCCGCAGTGACGGAAGCCAATACCGGCGATTTTACGGTCAAGCTCAAGTCCAGCCGCAGCCGTTCCATCGACGACGTGATGGAGGATGTTCGCGAGCAGATCAAGTCCACCGAGCCGGAGCTCGATGTCGAGTTCACCCAGGTTCTGCAGGACATGATCGGCGACCTGTCGAATGCCCCCGAGCCGATCCAGATCAAGATCTTTTCGAGCGATGCCAATCTTCTCACGCAGCTGGGGCCGCGCGTCGGTGACGCCATCGGCAAGATTCCCGGGGTTGTCGATGTCGAAAACGGAATCGATAACACCATCAGCGGCCCGGCCACGAACTTCGATGTCGATCCGCAAGTGGCCGCCCGCTTCGGCTTTACCCCGAGCGAGGTCTCCCTTGACGCTACGGCGATTCTCGACGGCGTCGCCACCACCAATCCGCTCATCGCCAACGGCCGTCCCTACACCATCCGCGTGCGCCTGGATGAGGAACACCGCAACTCACTCAACGCGATTGAGGACACGGTCTTCAACAGCTCTTCGGGCCACACGGCCAGTCTCGGTTCGCTGGCTACCGTCGAACAGTTGCCGCCGCAAAATGAGATTCTGCGCGAAAATCTGCAACAGATGATCACCGTCACGGGCCGCCTCGAAGGCTCCGACCTCGGCACCGCCATGGAGCGCGTCCAGCAAACCGTTGCCGGCCTTCACCTGCCTTCATCGGTGCGCGTGGTCTACGGGGGCACCTATCAGGAGCAGCAACAATCATTCCGCGATCTTTTGCAAGTGCTGGTGCTTGCCCTCGCGTTGGTCTTCGGCATTCTCCTCGCCGAGTTCCGCAACTTCCCCGCGCCTATCGCCATTCTCGCCTCGTCCGTACTCTCTGTTTCTGGCGTCATTCTGGCGCTGCTCGTCACGCACACCACGTTCAACGTGGCATCGTTCATGGGACTCATCATGGTGATTGGCATCGTGGCCAAGAACGGCATTTTGCTGCTCGACGCCGACGAGCGCTACCGCGCCCAGGGCGCTTCCGCCCGCGACGCCATGCTCCATGCCGCCCAGCGCCGCCTGCGGCCCATTGTGATGACTGCGCTTGCCGCTGTCTGCGGCATGTTGCCACTGGCCCTTGCGCTCGGCGCCGGATCGCAGATGCTCCAGCCGCTGGCCATCGCCGTCATCGGAGGCCTCACCATTTCCATGGTTCTCTCGCTCGTCATCACGCCTTTGGTCTATTTCCTGCTCACTCGGAGCCGCGCATCCGAGGCGAATGAAACGGCGTGATTGCCGGACCCCGGAAAAGCACGATAGCATTCCACTGAAAAAGCTTTCCGGAGATCCCTTCATGCGTTTTCCTGCACCGCTTGCTGCCGCCGTTCTTGCCTTGTGCCCGCTTGCCGCCATCGCGCAAACCGCATCGGCGCCAAAAGTTCCACAGAAGCCAGTCCAAAGGCCTGCCCCACCGCAGGTGGTGGTGGCGCAAACGCCGCCCATGGGCTGGAACAGTTGGAACTTCTTCGCCGGGAAGGTCACCGATCAGGACATTCGCAATGCCGCCGACCAGCTTGTCTCGACCGGCATGAAGGACGCAGGCTACATCTACGTCAACATCGACGACACCTGGGAGGGCGACCGCGACGCCAGCGGCGTGCTGCACGCGAATTCGAAATTCCCCGACATGAAAGCGCTCGCCGACTATGTGCACTCCAAGGGGCTCAAGCTCGGCATTTACTCCTCGCCTGGGCCGCAGACCTGCGCCCGCTTCGCCGCTTCGCTCGACCACGAGGTGCAGGACGCGCAACTCTATGCCTCATGGGGCGTCGACTACCTGAAGTACGATCTCTGCAGCTTTCGCGAAGCGGTGATGACCGCCCAGGCGCCGAACGACAAGGCCGCGCAGATGCGCCTGATGGTCGCCGCCTACGACAAGATGAACAAGGCCCTCAAAGCCACCGGTCGTCCCATCGTCTACTCGCTCTGCCAATACGGCTGGGACGCGGTGTGGGAGTGGGGTCCCTCGGTCGGCGCCAACCTCTGGCGCACCACCGGCGACATCCAGGCAAACTGGCAAAGCATTTACTCAATCCTGAACGAGCAGGCCGGCCTGGCGAAGTACGCCGGGCCCGGCCACTGGAACGATCCCGACATGCTCGAAGTGGGCAACGGCCAATCGACAGGCTCCAACAACCAAATACGTTATCTCACTCTGGCGGAGAATCGCACCCATTTCTCCATGTGGGCCATGCTCGCCGCGCCGCTTCTTGCCGGCAACGATCTGCCCAACATGAAGCCCGAGATTCTCGCCATCCTCACCAATCGCGACGTCATCGCCATCGACCAGGACCGCCTGGGCCACGAAGCCACGCGCGCCTACTCTGACGGTGAGCTCGATGTCTGGACCCGCCATCTCTCCGGCGGAGCCATGGCCATCGCCGTCATCAACGCCGGTTCCGATCGCTACTCCACCCATCCCTTTCATCTGAGCCTGGCCAAACTCGGCTTGCACGGCCCGCTCCAGGGCAAAGACCTCTGGACCGGCAAGGACATCACGCTCACCAACAACATGCCGATTGAGCTTGCGAGTCACGACATTTTGCTGGTGCGCATTCCGTCGCCAAAATGAGAAATGCAGGGAGTGGCGAGTAGGGATTGGGTGTAACATCATCGCCGAAGGGTCGGAACGATGCTGGCTTCTCTTCGCAAGACGCTCGTCGATTCGCACGTCGCAGCGATCACCATCGCCTGGATGCTGTTCTTTTCGCTCGATGGTATCTCTTGCGCCGCCGAACGAGTGGTCCATCGTCTGATCCTTGTCATCCAGATCTACGAGAGTCACCAGGTATTCGATGTCTTAGGCGTAGCCGAAGACCAGGATCCAATGATGCTCTCAGTCACGCTCTCCTGCCTCATCGGCGCGTCGGCTGTCATTTTTTGCGCATGGCTGCTCTCCCACTGGGCCTACCGCGTCGGTCCGTTGCGCAGCCTGGCGCCCTATCGCGACAGAATTACGAGGAATTTCCATGCTTGAACGAATCAAAAAAGCGCTGGTTCGAAGCTTTGTGGGCCCGATCGCCATTGGCTGGCTCTTTGCAGACGGCATTCTGCGTTTTGTCTCCGGCGTCACCTCCTCGCTCATGGAGTGGCTCGCCGAATGGATTCAGCAACCGAAGGGTTCCGTCCTCTTTCCATCCCCGCGTCCGCCATTTCCAAGTCCGATCTTGATCCGGGAATGGTTCGCAGCGGCATTGATATTGCTGGCTGCTTTCCTCCTCCTTCGCTGGCTTTACATCGAGCCCTCCGCCGCAGAGCCATCTGATCCGTCGCAAGTAGAGGAGCCGGAAGAAAGCGCATAATCTCGAAGGCCGCGCCGGAAGTTTGCCTGCCGGCGCTACACCGCCCGCCCCAAACACACCGCAAACCACCCCCGCGCATCCGTCCACGTTGCCTCCGCGCGAAATCCTGCTTCGGCCAGCAGCGCTTCTGCCTGCCCCGGCCGATATTTGTAGCTGTTCTCCGTGTGGATGCTCTCGCCCGCGGCAAATTCCACCGTCAGATCGAGCGCGCGCACACGCACTCGCTGCGCGCCGCGGCTCTTCAAATGCATCTCGATCCGAGATTCCGTCTCATTCCATAACGCACAGTGCGCAAAACCCTCCGGCTCGAACTCCGCATCGAGCTCGCGATTCAGCCGCACCAGCAAATTCCTATTGAATGCCGCTGTCACCCCAGCCGCGTCATCATAGGCCGCCAGCAAGATTGCTTCGTCTTTCGCCAGGTCCACTCCCAGCAGAAAACCGTCGCCCGTCTTGAGTCCCGCGCGCACACGGCGCAACAGCTTCGCCGCCTGATGCGGCTCAAAGTTGCCGATGCTCGCTCCGATGTACAGCACCAATCGGCGCTCGCCGCAATCCACCGGCTCGAAGTGCAATCGGTTCCCGTCGCCATGCGTGTAATCCATCACGCGCGGCGTCACCGTTACGCCTGCCATTTCCCGCTCGATCCGCTCCCTCGCCGCTTCGAGCGCGCTCGCCGAAACATCCACCGGCTCATACAGCACCGCTCCCTGCAGCTCAGTCGCGGCTTTCAGCAGCAGGCGCGTTTTGTCTGCCGATCCCGCGCCCAGTTCCACGATACGCACCCGGGGGCGCAGGCGCCCGCCCTCCGCCGCCCGAGCGAGAATCTCATCCGAAGCGAGAAGAAGAATGCCGCGTTCCGTCCGCGTCAGATAGTACTCGGGCAGTTCCGTGATGGCATCAAACAGGCGCGAGCCCGCTTCGTCATAAAACAGCCACGCAGGCAGCCGCTTGGGCCGCGAGGTAAGCCCTTCGCGCACCGCTCGGCTCACGCGTTCGTCGAGTTGTTGTGCTACGGCAGGGGAAGCTGCTGCGCTCATATTTTTTGGTTAGATGCAGGGACCCGGACAACGATGTCTTTTCTGTTTGGTACGACAAGATTAGGTTTCAGATTTCAGTAATTGGCTCGGAATGTGTTGAGCGGTCCATTAGGTCTCTGACTGCTTAAAAAAGAACCTTCCCGTGCCCCATCCTTTCGCCTTTTTCCTGGCGAAAGGGTGGGAAACCACGAAAGCCAAAGGGACGAATTCATGCGGTCAGAGACCTAGTTCCTGAAACCTGACACCTGCAACCTATTATTTCGCCAGTCGAATTCCGGAAAACTGCCAGCGCGTCTCTGGCGCAAAAAAGTTGCGGTAGCTGGCGCGGATGTGCCGTGCAGGCGTGACGCACGATCCGCCGCGCAACACCATCTGCCCGCTCATGAACTTGCCGTTGTACTCGCCCAGCGTTCCATCCAGCGGATGAAATCCCGGATAGCCCAGGTAGGCGCTGCTCGTCCACACCCAGCAATGCCCATAGTGCTTCGCACCGTCCTGGTTTTGGTGCTTCGCACCGTCTTGGTTTTGGACGAGATCTGCGGAAACCGGCATCAAATTCCCTGAATCCAGCAGATTTCCCTCCACCGGCTGGCCCTCCACCGCTGCCTCCCACTCAAACTCCGTGGGCAACCGCCGCCCGGCCCATCGCGCGTAAGCGTCAGCCTCATAAAAACTCACCTGGCTCACCGGTGTCGCAGCCAGCTCCTTCAGCGGCAGGTCCCCACGCAGGGTAAAGACGCTCCATTCCCCTTCGTATTCGCTCCAGTAGAGAGGCGCGCGCCAGCCGTTGTGCTTCACCGCATCCCACCCCGCCGAAAGCCAGAACTCCGGTTTCTGGTAGCCGCCATCGGCCATGAACTCCGCATACTCGCCGCACGTCACCAGCCGGTTCGCCAGCGCATATGACTCCAGCCACACGCGGTGGCGCGGCAGCTCATTGTCAAAGCAGAACCCGTCGCCCGCGTGGCCCGCCTCCCGCAATCCACCCTCAAATTCCGCGAACCCAAGCGGTCTCGTCTCCGCCCGTCCCCTCGGTCCCTCGGTCCCTTGGTCCCTTGGTCCCTGTTTTTCGTACTTCGGCTTCAGCGGATTCGTGAAGAACGCGTTCAATATGTCGGTAAGCAGCAACTCCTGGTGCTGCTCCTCGTGGTTCGCGCCCAGCTCGATGCGCCGCAGCGCCTCCGCCTCCGGCTCCTGCTCAAACAGCCGCTCCATGGCCGCGTCCACGTGTTCGCGATAGCGCAGAATTTCGTCCAGCCCCGGTCGCGAGAACGACGACCGCAGCCGCTTCTCTGGAAATGCGGAAAAGCTCTCGTAGTAGCTGTTGAAGAGCCACGCGAAATCGGCATGAAAGACCCGGTAACCGGCCAAGAACTCCCGCAGCACGAACGACTCGAAAAACCACGTGGTGTGGGCCAGGTGCCACTTGGCCGGGGACGCCTCGGCACACGACTGCACCATCATGTCCTCGGGCGTCAGCGGCTCGCACAATTGCATCGTCCGCCGGCGCGCGGCGCGAAAGCGTTCGCCAGGGGCGGAAATCCGGTTCGGAGACAGCACCGGGGAAGTGGTTGCGGTCACGCGAGGGCCCTCCTCATCTGGCGTAAAGTGTAGCCCATTTACGTTACAATTCGCTCCCACAGCGGTTCTCCAATTGTCGTACGCTGAAACCACGCATTCAAGTGGCTTTTTTTCAAGAAAAAGCCACTTTGCACGCCACTGAACAGTGCACATGTATTGGAGAACCGCTCTTTTTTACCTCCCGCAAAACTCGCGCCTTCCCAATGGGCAACGCCGCCGCGTATGCCGTGCGTCACTGCAATTCCCTGGGTTTTGCGTCAATCTACAGTTCGTTGCCCGGCCCGGACTGGAACTTCCGGCGGGCTCGTGGCAAAGTGGGAACTTGAGGGCTTTCGTTCGCCCTGCTTAAGTGCTTTAATGTTCCTGTAACAGAGGACGATTCGTCAGATAAATCGCCCCCTCTTTGCCTCGGCAGGAGGTATGATGCGCGAGCCTAAGGTCAGTCGCTGGATTTTGTTCCTGCCTCTGCTCGCAATCTCTCTCGGCGCGTCCCGGGCTCAGCCCACCCAGGCAACCAGTCCAACCCCGCCTCCTGCCTCTGCGGCCCCTGCGCAAACACCTCCCACGCCGGAGCAACTCGGCGACTCGCTCGTCGGCCATCAACGCTACCAGGCCGCTATCGCCGCCTACTCCAAGGCGCCCGAGATGACGGCGGACATCTGGAACAAGATGGGCATCGCCTACCAGATGCTCTTCAACTCCAAAGACGCGACCCGCTGTTACAAGGAATCGCTCAAGCTCGATCCCGCCAATCCTCAGGTGATGAACAATCTGGGCACGGTCTACGCCTCGCTCAAAATGTATGGCCAGGCCGATCGCATGTACCGCAAGGCGCTCAAGCTCGATCCAAAGTCGGCGATCGTTTTTAAAAACTATGGCACCAATCTGCTGGCTGAACACAAATACAACCGGGGTTGGGAGGCCTACCAGCAGGCTCTCGCCATCGATCCGCAGATCTTTGCCGATCACAGCGGTCCTTCCGTGCAGAATCCCTCCAACGTGCAGGACCGGGGCGCGGTGAACTATTACATGGCGGCGGGATGCGCGCGCGCCGGCTACACCGATTGCGCCCTCCAGTACCTCCGCATGGCTCTCGATGAAGGCTTTACCACACGCAAGAAGATCGAAGCCGACAGCCAGTTCGCCAGCCTTCGCGACAACCCCGCCTTCAAACAACTTCTCGCCGAGCAGCACAACTAAGTCCCCGACGGCTTGAAGAGGCACTTCCCGTTTGAAGAGGTACCCTCCCGTGCCCCATCCTTTCGCGTCTTTTGCGAAAGGGTGGGATAGCACGAACTCCATTGGAGCGAATTCGTGCGGTCATAGACGTAGGGGCCGCTCCGTGCCTCGCTTGCATCGCGCGTCGTCTCCCGTCCTCTCTGACACGTCTATCTGTTAGGCTGGCCTTCGCGCCGCCCCCTCGGGAGCACATATGGAAGCTTCGATGAAACTCCGTCTTTTGCCCGCAATGTTCGCCGCCCTTGCCCTCACTGCCGCAGCCGTCGCTCAGGATCCCGGTTCCGCTCCGCCCCCCGGCCAGGATGCGAACCAGAACTCCGGCCCGGGAAATGGCCGCGGCTACGGCCAGCGCGGAGGCCGCGGCGGCGGGGCCGGCATGGGCGGCGGCATGATGGGCCGTAGCGTGATGGGTACCGTCACTGCGGTCGGCGCCGATCACTTCACCATCAAGACCGAGATGGGCGACGTCTACACCGTCCATCTCAGCGCCAATACCCGCATCACCAGGCAGCCCGCCGGCGCGCGTGGCCCGGGCGGCGGCGGAGGCGGCCAGGGCATGGGCGGAGGCGCTCGCCGCGGCGGTTATGGCGGCGGCAATCCTCCGCTTGAGATCAAGGCCGCCGACATCAAAGTCGGCGATGCTATCGCCGCGGCGGGCGACATCGACGCTACTGCAAAATCGGTAGGCGCGATGCGTGTTGTGCTGCTTGATTCCGAAACCGCCAAGCGGATGCAGGAGATGGTGGCCAACTTTGGCAAGACCTGGCTGCAAGGCAAGGTAACGGCCATCAACGGAACCACCATCACCCTGACCGGCGCGCTCGACAATGCTCCTCACACCGTGGTCGCCGACGAAAACACCACCTTCCGCAGGCGTCGCGACCCCATCACTCTCGCCGATATTCAGGTGGGCGACACCGTGCGCGCAGAGGGCGCCGTCAAGGATGGCGTCTTTACCGCGACCGCCGTGAATGATGGAGCCATGACGGGTGGCCCTCCGCCCAATTCGCCCTCTGGCCCGCCAACAGGTGCGCCTTCTGGCCCGCCACCCGGCCCTCCACCGCAATAAGCGGGCCTGAAACCTGCCCTTGATCCGCCCCCGGTTCGGCCGTCGGCAGGCGGCCGCGTGCGCGTCCCATTGCCCCTCAAAAGGCGCCGGATTTAAGCCCAAAACCTGGCCGCCTTTCCAATGTGGGCTTCCCGCGCCCCCTTTGGGACGTTTGTAACAATTTTAGTGGACTCGCATAAGCCCAATATTTAACGATAGATAGCTATTCCAAATTTGTGTCATACGGTAAGTCACTTGCCAAGTCTCTATAAAGGTTTGGTACAACTGCCCCGGCAATGAAAACCGCCCTTTTTGTCCGGCTATGCGGATGATGAGGGTGGTGTCTGTGTTCGGTTTAGACATTTCGTTGCACCCCGGGTCGAACCCAAAAGGCAGGGTGCTCTCGCATGCAATCAAGAGCATTCCCTCATTAACAGCTAGTCAACCTTCTGGAGGACAGTAATGGATACAAGGCAAAAGTCAAGACGCCTATTCTCAGGCGCCGGCGCCCGGTTTCTGGCGCTGCTGATTCTCGTTCTCGGCGGAACTTTCGCCGCATTTGGACAGCAGATCACCGGAACCCTCGTAGGAACGGTGAAAGATTCACAAGGCGCGGTGGTCAGCACCGCCACCGTGAAGGCAACCAACGTCGCGACCGGATATTCCCGTTCGGCGCCCACCAACAGCGTCGGCGAATACCGCATCGACTACCTGCCGGTTGGCACCTACACCGTCGAGGCGACGGCGAGCGGCTTTGAGCGCTATGTGCAACAGAATGTCTCCCTCGACGTGGAGCAGGAACTGACCGTCAACATCGCACTGGCCGTGGGCGCGGCGACTCAGACCGTCACGGTCACTACAGCTCCCCCGACCATCAATACCTCTGACCCGGTGCTCGGCAGGACCATCGAGCCGGAGGAGATCATCGGTCTTCCTCTCGTCAACCGCAATACCTATACGCTGATTTCCCTCACGCCGGGCGTGATGGCCAATAACAACAGCTCCACCTCGAACCCCACCGGCACGCCAACCACCGCCACCGGGCTGTATATCGAAGATGTCCAGATCAACGGCTCCATCGACGGCGGCAGCGCAGGCGTAGCTTTCTATCTTGACGGCGGCAACAATATCACCGAGATGCGTAACTACGGCAACCCGTCGCCGAATCCCGACGCAGTGGAAGAATTTCGCGTGGAGACCAGCGCATTCGGCGCGCAATACGGCCAATTCTCCGCGGCTGTGGTCTCGGTCATCACCAAGTCGGGAACCAACCAGTGGCATGGCAGTTTGTTCGAATTCAACCGCAACACTGACTTCAACGCCAACAGCTGGGCCCCGGCCCACAACGCCGCAGGCCAGATCATCGTTGCGCCCTACCACCGCAACCAGTTTGGCGGTACCGTGGGCGGGCCGATAAAGAAGAACGATGCGTTCTTCTTCTTCAGCTATGGAGGGTTGCGCCAGGTCACCTCAAACATATATACAGGCGCCATCACACCCACGGCCAACGAGCGCCTCGGTGACTTTACCGCGGACACTTTCACGGTTTACATGCCGGGCACCAACAAAGCGACTCTCGCGAATGGCGCAAACACTGGCCCGGGTTGCTCGGCTGCGGAGGTTGCTGCTGGTGTTACTACTGGTGGTGCTCCTACCGCGGGGCATTGCATTCCCACCAGTGCCCTGGACACGACCGTTTTCAACATGGACAACATAGCCAACACCATCGGCTCTTCCATCCCGCTGCCTAATATCGCGGGCGGTCTCAAGCCGGGGACGGGAGGCGGGACGTATGCGGGCCTGATCCCCATCCCGGTTACGGAAAACGAATACCTGGGCAAGTATGACCAGAACCTCGGCACAAAGGACCATGTGGCGGCGACCTACTTCTTTTCGAGGAACGTGCTGAAAAACAACCCAGGCGGCAACGTCCCGTGGACCTGGAATCAGGTCGCCTCGAATGGCACCAATATCAACCTCAGCGACGTTCACACTTTCAGCCCAACCATTGCCAATCAGACCTGGCTCACGTTCACGCGGGCAGCGGGCGGCCGCGTTAACCCGCCGGTGACCGGTCCTGCGACGCAGACCCTCGCATCGTATGGCTCGAACTTTCTCATCCAGGGACCGGTTGGGCTGCCCAATCTGGCGCCATCCGGCGCATTTACCGCTAGCGCGACCAATGCCGGTCCATTCACGGGTTCCGACAACTATGAGCTGCGCGACATGGTCAGCCTGACGAAGGGCAAACACTCCCTCTTTATTGGTGGCGAGTTCGCTCTGGCCAAGACCATGTTCGATGCCAACCTGCTGAACTTTGGCAGCATCAGTTTCGCTACATCAGCTCCTACTACAACCGGCAATGTGTTTTCCGATTGGGTGACTGGCCAAGCCTCGTCGGCTGAGCAGGACTCGCCCTACACCACCCACCTGAGCACATGGCACTACGCATTGTTTGTGCAGGACAGTTACCGCGTCACGCCCCGGTTTACGGCCAACCTTGGGGTCCGGTGGGACATCGATCAGCCTCCCGTCGATCCCCATAACCGGACGGAATCCTTCGTTCCCGGCCAGCAATCCACTGTGGCCCCACTCGCGCCCAAGGGCCTCGTGTTCCCGGGTGACGCAGGCATCGGCCGCGGCATCATCCCCACGGCGTACTACCACGTTTCGCCACGCCTGGGCTTCGCGTGGGACCCGTTTGGTGACAGCAAGACTTCCATTCGCGGCGCCGGGGGCATCTTCTTCGGCATCCCCGCCGGCAACGAATGGAACCAGCCCGGCAACGCCATTCCATTTGCCTTACGGCCACAGACCGGCGAGGGCCCGCTCAACTCCCTCACCAATTTCTACAGCTATCCGGGAGATTTCCCCTCGACTGCGCCGGGTGGCGGCCTGATTCCGTACACCTACACGGCTAGCAAGCCCGTATTCATTGAGGGCCCCGGCGGCGCAACCGAAGCCATCTCGCCGCATTTCAAATACCCGTACGTTTACCAGTTCAACCTTTCCGTGCAGCGGCAGTTGCCGGCCCGCGTAACCGTGACAGCGGCGTATGTAGCCGCCCTCTCCCACCATCTACCCAACTTTATTGACGCCAACTACGCGCCTTATGCGACCACAGTGAATAGTGCGGCGTTTACGCCCTCCACCAGCGCGAACAACGTTGCCGCGCGGCGTCAATTCGATCCCTGCCCCACCGCGGGTTGTCCCAGCGGCGCGGCCGCCATCAACAACGGCAACGGCCTGCTGGGAGCAGGAATCGTCGACCTGCTGTCAAACCTGACAGGCAGTTACCACGCCCTGCAAATCTCGGCGACAAAACAGATGTCGCGCGGCTTCAACATCAGCGGTTACTATGTTTGGAGCCACGCTCTCGATAGCTTTGAGCCGGACGCAGACGGACTTTCCTCACCACAGGACTCCGGCTACTTCGGCGCTCCATTCACCGCCAGCAATAACTCCTTGGGCGCCATTGGCGGCGGACTCGGAGAGGAAAAAGGTCCCATGAATGCCGACATCCGCAACAACGCCGCGATGTCCGGTACATGGAACATCAGCTACTTCCACGGCGAAAACAATATCGTCAAGGAAGTGGTCAACGGCTGGACGATCTCGCCGATCGTCTACCTGCACAGCGGTGGCGTTTTCACGGTCTCCACAGGGTCCAACAAGAGCTTCGATAGCACCGGCAATCAACGTCCGGATTACGTTCCCGGCGGGCCCAACCCCGTGCTCAGCCCGCACCGCTGCCGGGTTTGCACCCCCGCGTCCGGGTCGAACGAAGTGTCCGCGTGGTTCAATAACTCAACTTCGAGCCCGACTTACATTTACAACGGTCCGGGCGTGGCTGGCGGCATCGGTCCCGGCGGTGCAGACGGCAACGTAGGCCGCAACAGCTTGTTTGGCCCGGGCTTCAAGGATCTCGACATGGGCCTTTTCCGCGACATCAAATTTGAGCGCGGAATTGTATTCCAGCTCCGCGGCGAGGCTACCAACCTCTTGAACTGGGTGAACCTCTCCAACCCCACCGCAAGCGGCCCCCTGCCCACGTTAACCTCCACCGCGAACGGCAACGGTAACTTCGGCAAGATCACCTCGGCCACAGGCACCCAGCGCGTCCTCCAGGTCGGCGGACGCCTCACCTTCTAACCGCAGTTCATCACCCAGAAACACGCTGGCCGGATACGTTCTCGTATCCGGCCAGTGGTCTTTTGAGGTGTTGTGTTGTCTGCTAATCGATCGATTTCACGGTCCAGGCTCCGCCCACCAGCGTGAACGTTGCCATGCGCTTCGTGCTCAGTTTGTTGGCAGGATTTTGCGCAATACCCTGCAGTGGCGCGGGCAAGCTGCTCAGATCCACATCTTCCATGTACGTCACGGTCCTGGTGTCCGCAATTGTTTGCACATCGTCAAGACCGCGCGCCTTCAATTTGCTTAAAGCCAGGGGGACTACGATAACTGTGTACTTTGGATCGTTCGGGCCGTCCGGGTGCCACTGGATGGTATCGCCGCCATTGGGCAGCTTCACCACCTTCACTCCGTCGGGAGTGAGCTTGAAATCGCCCCAATAACCGTTGGGATAGCGCTTGACGAGAAGCCAATAATTGGCGTGCACGCCCTTTTGCATGCCGGGATCATCGACCGCAATATTAAATACCGTGCCGGGGTCCTTATCGTACTTGGCCTGAATCAAGGTCTTTGCCTGGTCTTGCGTCAGTTCGGGAGCCGACTTGCAACCTGCCAGAAATCCGCCTGCACCCAGCAATACCAAAGCCGCCAAAGTCTGAATCTTTACTGCGTTTTTCACGTTTCCTCCGTTTACCGGTTCCAGAATTGCTATACCCCAGAACCGCTGCCGCTTAGTGGCATTTTCCTCAAGAAAATGCCATCTCCCACCCTCCCTCAAGAGGGCACGTAAATTCTGGAACCGGTCTAGACTGCATGAAACGGCTAGAATTTCTTCGCCCTGCCATTTTTCTCTTACTTTCCTCTGCTGTCAATGCAGTTGAAAGTGACCCCGCTCACACGTGAAGGTGCAAAACTTTCGGCTGCCGTCCCCCGCAATTACAGGAGGCTCGCAGGCGCATGTTCCGGCAGCGTGGGGACAGCCGCGTAGAAGCTCAACGCGGCGTCGCCCTGTTCGAGCAGCCGCGTCCGTTTCAGGCTGCCGTACCGGTCTTCGAGGCTCTGCTTGCGCCGGTGCTCGGCGACCACCACCGCTCCGGGCGCAAGAATTCCTGGCGTCTCTCCCAGCACTCCCAGCGTGGCCGCATACTCCTCGGCCGCATCGTACGGCGGATCCAGATACACCACTTCGTAGCGTCCTGGTTTTGCCACTTCGTGGGGTCCCGGCTTTGGACTGGCTTTGCCGGTAGCGCGCAGAAACGCCGCCACGCTCTCCGCGTGCACCGCGAATCCGCTCTCAATTCCAAGCCGCTCCAGATTGCGCCGCAACACCTTGAGCGCCGCTGCCGACCGCTCCACAAAAGTCACCTGCGCCGCCCCTCGGCTCAGCGCCTCCAGGCCCACCGCTCCCGAACCCGCATACAAATCCAGAAACGCCGCGCCCCCACCCACTCTCTTGATGCGCGGGGCCAGCACATTGAAGAGCGTTTCGCGCAGGCGGTCGCTGGTCGGCCGGGTGTTCAACCCCGGCGGCCCTTCCAGCCTTCGCGAACCGAACGTTCCCGCGATGATGCGCATCGCCCACCAGCATAACGGACCAGCCCCCGGCGGTTCCTTCGCCCAACCACGGATGTGAAGCCGGCAAGGAAGAGCTAGAGGCTGGAAGCTGAGAGCTGAATGCTGCTTCTCGTCCCGAAGCTCTACAATCGAACTATGCGCGGTTGGTCCATTCCGTTTGGCCGGTGGATGGGCGTGGAGGTCCGCATCCACATCTTCTTTCCGCTCCTGGTGCTGGTGCTTTTTGCCATGAGCGGCCCGCAAGGCTGGCCGCGTGGACTGGCTCTCTTCATCCTCCTCGTGGCCGCCGTCGCCGTGCGCGAGACCGCCCGCCTCCTGGTTGCGGCGGGGCTGGGTCTGCGCCTGCGCGCCATCCTCTTGCTGCCCATCGGCGGACTGTTCGCCTATGCCAACCCTGAAAGCCAGGAAAAGGCCAATCACGGCTTCGGGCAATTTGTTCTGGCGCTTGCCGGTCCGCTGGCCAACTGGTGTGCGGGTCTTACTGCTGCCGCGGCCATTCTGGGCGTCAGCAGCGATATCCGGCTCTTCGACCTGCCCCTCATCAATTCCGCAAGCCTGTTGCGTAGCTTGGTCTGGATGCAGCTGCTTCTCGGCGTACTGCATCTGCTCCCCGCCTACCCGCTCGATTGCGGCCGTCTCGTCCGCAATGCCTTCGCCCGCAAGCACGGTGTTGGGCCCGCAGGCCGCGCTGCTGCCGGCCTGGGCCAGGCTCTGGCTCTCATCGCCATGCTGGGCGGTATGTTGCTGCACGATTCCTGGCTCGTCCTTGCCGGTTTCTTCGTCATGATCGGCGCGCAAATCGAGGATCAGGGCGTCTTTTTCCAGTCCGTAGTCGACACAGTGTGCATGCGCGAAGTCATGCTCACAGACTTTGCCACCCTCTCGCCCTCTGACACCCTCGCCGACGCCCTGTACCGTTGCGTGCATTCGCTGCAGGAGGATTTTCCCGTCGTCCGCGGACCGCAACTCGTCGGCATCGTCTCGCGGCAACGCATCGTCGATGCTCTCCGCAACGACGGCAACGGCTATGTGCAGTCGGTGATGTCGCGCGCCTTCCAGGTGGCGAGGCCTGAAGACACCCTTGGCGCCACTATCCGCCGCCTCACCGCCGGCCACGGCCTGGCGCTGATTCCCGTCACCGAGAGCGGGCGCGTGGTCGGCATCGTCAGCGTGCAGAACCTCATGAACTCCATGGCCCTGCTTTCCGAACAGCGGCGCATCGAGCGCCAGGAACAAGGAAACTGAACGCCCCATGGCGGACCACCCACAATTGGGGGGTGCCCCAGGTCCCTCGCACTTGGGGACCTGGGAACCGAAATCGGACGCACCGCTCGCCCCCGGCCTCTACCTCGTCGCCACGCCCATCGGCAATCTCGGCGACATCACCCTCCGCGCTCTCGATGTGTTGCGCGGCGTAGACCGCATCGCCTGCGAAGACACCCGCCAGACGCAAAAGCTCCTCAACCATTTTCAAATCGCCAAGCCCACGGTCAGTTGCCACGAGCACAACGAGCACACCCGTGCCACGGAACTAATCCAAGACATAAAGGCCGGGAAAGCCATCGCACTCGTCTCCGACGCGGGAACTCCGGCCATCAATGACCCCGGCAGTTGGCTTGTCCGCGAAGCCATCGCTGCCGGAGTGCCGGTCTTTCCCATTCCCGGCGCCAATGCCGCCATCAGCGCACTCGTCGCCTCGGGACTCCCCACGGAAGACTTCCACTTTCTCGGATTCCTGCCGGAAAAAGCCGGCGCGCGCCGCACGGTTCTCGAAGATCTCGCCGCAAGCGCGCAATCTGACCCGCGCTCGACACCGCGCACGTTAATTTTTTACGAGGCCCCGCATCGCATTCTCGAAACGCTTTCCGACATCGAAGAACTCTGGGGTTCTCTGCTCCACGCAGTGGTCGCGCGCGAGCTCACCAAGCTGCACGAAGAATTTTTACGAGGCACCGTGGCCGAGGTGCGCAGTGAACTTGCCGCTCGCGACCGCATTCGCGGCGAAATCACGCTGCTCATCGAAGTGCCCGCTCCGGCCAAAACTTCCGGCAATGCGCCGGGCACTGAATCCGCACCGGAGAGAATTGCCGCTCGCGTAGCGCGCATGCAGAGCGAAAGCAGCATCGACGAAAAAGAAGCTCTCAAGCGACTGGCCCGCGAACTGGGCCGTTCAAAGAGCGACTTGTATCGCGAGCTGCAACGCGAACGCGCAAGAAAACGCTAGAGGAACGCCGCCGCTATAATTTCGCCATCTGAACCAGCGCCGAATAAAACGTCGCTCCGCCACCGATATCTGTCAGCCGTTCGCTGGTGAGCGCGTTCACATTCGCACTTCCGGGATGCAGCTTCGCCCAGTCCAGCCGCGCCGCCACCACCCCCGCCGGCAGATGCGCGTTCAGCATCGCCGTCAACTCAATCGCGCCGCGGTCGTTGAAAACGCGCACCAGGTCGCCCTCGCCCACGCCGCGCGCCTTCGCGTCCGCCGGATGCATTTCGAGCTTCTGATTTGTCCGCGCCTCCATCTTGCGATGCCCCGGCAAATTCGCAAAGGTCGAATTCATGTAGTTGTCGTTCTTGCGCGCCAGCAGCTCCAGAGGAAATTTCTTCGCCGCCTCACTCCATCGCGACTCAACCGGTGGAACAAAGCCCGGAAGCGGATCGAGACCTGCCGCGGCCAGCGCCTCAGAGAAAAATTCGATCCTCCCGGAAGGCGTAGGAACCGATCCCGAAGTGTACGGCAAAAACGGCTGCGCTTCTGGATCTGAATGGAACGCCAGCGGCACATGCCCCTCGCGCTCCAGTTCCTCCATCGTGATGTGCTCCATGCCCGCATTCGTTGAGCGCCCATCCGCGCCAATCGCCAACGCCTGCCGGATCATCTCCTCCGGCGTATCGCGGAAGCACGCCTCAGTAAAAGCCATGCGCTGCGCCAAATTTGAAAAGAGCCACACATTCGATCGCGCCTCGCCGCGCGGTGCAATCGCCTGCTGCGAGAGCTGCACATAGTAGTGCCCGTAGGCTCCCTGCACGTCCGTGTGCTCCAGAAACGTCGTCGCCGGCAGCACATAATCGGCGTAATCGGTGGTGTCGGTAAAAAACTGTTCGTGCACCACGGTGAAGAGATCGTTGCGCTCAAGTCCCCTCCGCACCGCGTTGTGATTCGGCGCCACCGCGCCCGGATTCGAGTTGTACACAAACAGCGCATGCACCGCCGGCCCGTCAGGCGCAGATTTGTTTTTCTGATCCCTGACACCTGACACCTGATCCCTTGCTTGGCCAAGCTCTGTAAGAGCTTGGCCAAGCTCCGACATATTCACCACTCGCGCCAGTCGCCCGAGGGGCGAAGCCAGCGCCAGGTCCGGCCGCTCCAGCGCCTTTTTGTCCCACGCAAACGCGCCCGAGGTCGAAAGCTGTCCTCCTCCGCCGCGCGTCTTCCATGCACCCGTCAGCGCCGGCAGCATCGCAATCGCGCGCACCGCCGCGGCGCCGTTTTCGCATCGTTGCACACCGTAGTTCAGCCGCAGCGCCGCGGGCCGCGTCGTCGCATACTCCCGCGCCAGTTGCTCAATCTCGCCCGGCGTCATCCCGGTCCACGCGGCCACGCGCTCCGGAGTGTATTCGCGCACGCGCTCGGCCAGCGCTTCAAAGCCATGCGTCATTGCGGCAATGTACGCGCGGTCTTCCAGGCCCTCGTTGAGAATCACGTGCATCAGGCCCAGCGCCAGAGCCACATCCGTGCCGGGGCGGATCGCGACATGCCAGTCCGCCACGGCCGCGGTGCGCGTACGGTAGGGGTCGATCACGATCAGCCGCGCCCCGTTGCGCCGCGCCTCCTCCACAAACGGCCACAAGTGAATGTTGTTGCCGTGGATATTCGCGCCCCACGCCAGAATCAGCTTCGCCAGCCGGAAATCCTCCGTGGGCATGCCGAATTTCTTCCCGTACACCAGGTTCCACGCCTGCCCACCCGCCTCAGAACAAATCGTGCGGTCCAGCTGGCTCCCACCCAGGCGATGAAAAAACCGCCGATCCATCGATCCAAAACCCAGCACGCCGATGGTTCCCGCGTAGCTGTATGGCAGAATCGACTCCGGCCCGTAGCGATCGCTTGTCTCCTGGAGCCGCGCGGCAATCGCGTCCAGCGCCTCGTCCCAGCTCACGCGCTCAAAGGCCTCGTCTTCATGCCCGCGCTGCAACGGAGCCTTCGCCACGCCGGATTTGCGGCGCATCGGATAGAGAACGCGGTCCGGCGCGTACACGCGATCCAGATATTTCGCCACCTTGCCGCACAGGAACCCTCGAGTCACCGGCTGCCTGGGGTCGCCCTCCACCTTCACCGCGCGGCCCTCTTCATTCACCGTCACCAGCACCGCGCATGAGTCCGGGCAATCGTGCGAGCACACGGTGTGAATCACGCGCAGCGGCGGCGAAGCGGCCATGGCGTCATTGTAAGCTAGCAACTGAATGCAACCACGTTTGCGTTTAGTGTCACCGAACGCGATTGTGGTCGCGTTTAGTTCAGGGCATTCGGGCACGTACTACCCGTGAACGCAGAAAGGAACCTCGCAACCATGCTCAAATCCGGCATCCTGAACCCAAACATCCTTGCGCTGCTCGCCCGCATCCGCCACACCAACACCCTCGTCATCGCCGATCGCGGATTTCCCTTCTGGCCGCAGATTGAAACCATCGACATCTCGCTTGTCGACGGCGTGCCTCGCGTGCTCGACGTGCTCAACGCCATCCGCGCCAATTACGTCATCGGCCACGCATGGATGGCCGAGGAGTTCCACGGCGCCAATAACGCCCGCACGCGCAGGGAATTCGCAGCGGCCTTCGCGGGCATCCCGCTCACCTTCGAGTCGCACGTCGAATTCAAGAAGCGCGTTCCGCACGCCATTGGCCTCATCCGCACCGGCGATACCATTCAGTACGCGAACATGATCATCGAGTCCGCCTGAACGGCCGCCGTGTACACTGGTCACGCCATGAGCTGCCTCTTCTGCAAGATCGCTTCCGGCGAGATTCCCTCCACTGCCGTCTACCAGGACGAACGCGCCTACGCCTTCGCCGACATCAATCCCAAGGCTCCCGTACATGTTCTGATCGTTCCGCGCGAGCATATCGATTCGCTTGCCGTGGCCATTCCGGAGCAGAACGCTCTGCTCGGTCACCTCTTCTGGGTGGCCGCGGAGATTGCCCGCAACAAAGGCCTCGCGAAGGGCTACCGCGTCGTAGTGAATACCGGCGAAGACGGCGGCCAGACCGTCGACCATCTGCATCTGCATTTGCTCGGCGGCCGCCAGTTCACCTGGCCCCCGGGATAGAAGTAGGGAATAGGGAGTAGCCAATAGGGAGTAGAAGAACCCGCAACTCCGCACAAAAACAAAGGGCGCGCTCGCGTAGAGCGCGCCCTTTGTTCTATTCCCTACTGGCTACTCCCTATTCCCTGCTCTCAGAACGCCGGCTGCTGCGAGATTTCCTCTTCTTCTTCCACGCCGTACCGGCGCAGCAGGATCGGCAGGCTTTGCGAGAAGGCCGAGCGCGGCATCACCACGTCGCAGCCCGCTTCTAGCGCCTTGATCTTCAGGTCTCCCTGCAGATGATTCAGGAAGCCAATGATCGAAACCGCCTTCTTGAACTTCGTTTTGAATTTGGGAATCAGCGTCATGGGCTTGGCGTTCAAGTTGTTCAGGTCGAACACCAGCAGCGAAGGCCGCTCATTCTCGGGCAAGTCGTGGATGCGCGCCACGGCGTCTTTGTCGCCCTTGATGAACTCCACCTTCACGCCCAGTTTGCGCGCCGTCTCCTGGATCTTGGCCAGGAAAAAAAGATCCTCAATGAAGCAGAAGATGCGCGTGGGCGCGTCTTCACGAACCGGCGCCGGCGGCTGCCCCGCATAAACCTCGGGATAGTACCCGCTGCTGTGCCCGTTGCCCGCCGTGGGAATGGTGGAGGGCGGTCCGTCGGCTACATTCCCGTTCACCGTGCGATAGCTGTGGTCCATCGGGCCGACAAACATGCGCGGGCCCTTCTGCCGCCCCCTGCGCTTGCCCTGCGGCGCGTTGATGCTGTTGCCGGGCTGCGCCGCGGGACCCCTGTCCTTCTGGAAGAACTTTTTCTTTCGTCCCTGGCGTTGCTGCGGAGGCCGCGGCGGCGCGGATTGCGGTGGCGACTGCATCTGCGGCTGCCCCTGCCCTTGCGGCGGCGGCAACGCGCCCTGTTGGCTTGATTTATTCTTGCGGCGGCGCCGGCGGCGCCGATGCCCTTGCGACTGCACCTGACCGTTGTCAGGAGTAGGCCCCTGTTCAGGCTGGGGCTGCGTCGGTTCTGTTGTCATGATGCGTGTACTTCCTGGTGCTTCGCTCTAGTACGTTGCTTTGCACGTGCTGCAAACGGTGAATCCGCCGCCTTGCTTTTGCCTCAATTCTCTCTGTTCAGAAGAGAAAACGCGGCACATCCCCGGCAGCGCACGATCTTCATCCAAAGTGGTGTTGCCTCTGGTATGCACGCGTATTGGCGCTTCTCACCAAGCCCTATTGCAGCCGGCAGACGCGCTTCCCTGTGCCTACTTCCACCACTTGACCCTCTGTGAAAAATACGCTTGCCGCTTTATTTGCGGGAGTCGTTCATCCACTCCATCCGCTCGCCGGT
>Ga0181533_1000614_pt1 | contig 48065 bp, 38 predicted proteins | sample PEATcosm2014_Bin_45_FD_119772 | JGI IMG/M metagenome (GOLD analysis project Ga0181533, IMG submission 119772) | Peatland microbial communities from MTU Mesocosm Facility, Houghton, MI, USA - PEATcosm2014_Bin11_60_metaG | ecosystem: Environmental > Terrestrial > Soil > Wetlands > Peat | place... | reverse complement strand
TGTCCATTCGGCTCATCTGCATCTGCGGCCGGCCCATGCTCTTGCCCGAAAAATACGCCGGACAATATGTACAGTGTCCGGACTGCCACGCGATGTTGCTCATTCCGACCGCTGAAGAGAACCTGGCGCTCACCCGATGGGTCTGCTCATGCGGCCAGCGTCTCAAGGCCCGCTCTCGCACAGGCGGGCGGAAGGTGCGCTGTCCGAAATGCTCCTCCGAAGTCTCGGTGCCCTTCTCGGAGGAACATACCGCGTTCGTCGAAGAGAATTTCATACTGGATGACGAGAGCGGCATTGTGCAGCGCGTTTCGGATCCGCCGCGCGGCGATCTCCAACCGGCGAAGAAGGCCGGGCCGCCGGTTGCGAAACCGCCCGTGAATAACCTGCTTTCGGCATGGCCGTCGGAGTGGGACGAAAAGCAGACGCCTGCCGCTTTGAAGCCGGGTTCGCGCCCGCCCGAGCCGGCGCCTGTCCTCGATGACGATGACGACATGACGAGAATCAACCCGAGGGGGCCGACTTTCCTGGGAGAGATGTCGCACAGGCCGGCGAAGCGCGAGACGGGCGCCGCTTACGAGGTGCCGACGGAGCCTCCTGCGAAGCCTGATCGCGTTCGGCAGCAACCGGTCCGCCCCGCGGAGCCCGCGGCGGAAACGCCGCAGCCGCCCGTGCCGGCTCAAGTGAGCGAAGAAGCCTACGCGCGGAGCGTGGAAGAAGAGGGCATCCACTCGCCCGACCTTCTCTCCTGCTTCAACACAAAGACCGGCATCGGGGCGGCCAAGGCCGCCGTCATTCAGGCGCGGAACGGATACCGGCTCTACATTCTCTACGCGCTGCTCGCCGCGTGTATGGTCAATATCGCACAATGGGCTCTGAGCGCGACGCCGGGGAACCCCTCCGCCGCCGTCGCCTGGCTGGCGCTGCCGTCGCTTTTCAGCCTCTTCCTTTGGGCGGGGTTCGTGGGCTGCGTGAAGGACGGCATCTTCGAGCGCACGATGGGCATCGAAGGCGTCTTCTACAACGCGGGCGTCCATTTCCTGCGCTTCACCGCGACCTCCGTCACGATGGCCCCGATCGCGATCGGCCTGGCTTTGGCCGGCAGGGCGGCGATCGGGGCGCTCTGGGGTCCGGCGCCGTTCATCGGGCGGGCCGGCATCGCGGCGCTGGCGGCCGCCGCCGGGATCTTCGCGATGGAACTGCTGCTCGTGCCGCCGGTGATTTCCGCGCTGGAGCATCAGAATGCGCTTTCCTCACTGAGGCGAGGCTTGCTTTTCATCTTCCGCCACTCTCGGGAGCTGGTCACGATCACTGCGGCGTCCATGGTCCTCTTCTGGGCAACGTTAGGCGCGACCTGTCTCTTCTGGTGGGTTTCCAAGCTGCTGCTCTCTTCCGCGCTGCCGGCCTGGCTATTCGATTCGATGAAGCAATTCGTCGTCGGATTGATCAGCGCCGCGTTCATGGGACAGGTTGTGGCATCGCTGATGCTCCTTTACCTTTCCCACGTCGGCGACGAGCGGCGCCTGCAGGATATTCAGGACAGGCTGGTCGGGCCGGCGGCGGTTCCCATGCGCCTGTACGCGGCCATCGGCGTGGCCGCGGTTGCGCTCCTGGCGCTGAACTGCTTTCGAGTCGAGCAGAAACCCGCCGCCGAGGACAGGCTCCAAGCGGCGCCCGCCGCACGCGAACCTTCGCCGGAACCCGCCGGGCCGCAGGCGGCCACGCGCCCGTGAGGCAGGCGCCCGCGTTTGCATTCATTATCTCCCTCTGTTACGATCTTTCCCCGAACCCTGCGTGTTTGCCGGCGATTCCACCCGAGTGCGCCGCGTACGGCGCACGATTCGTTGACAGGCTCAGTGGAGAGCGGCGTGCAAAAGTTGTCCATCCGAAGCCGGGCTCGGACGGAGATGATTGACATCAGCGCCGAAGTCCAACGCGCGCTGGAGCAGGAGAAATCCGGCGCGTCGGTGTGCACGGTCTTCGTACCGCACACCACGGCGGCGGTGACGATCAACGAGAATGCCGACCCGGCGGTGCGGGCGGACATCCTCGCGGAACTCAACAAGGTCATCCCGTTCGACGACGAATACACGCACGGCGAAGGCAACTCGGCGGCGCACGTGAAGGCCAGCCTGATCGGCTCGTCGGTGAGCGTGCCGGTCGAGAACGGCCGCCTGTGCCTGGGCGCGTGGCAGGGCATTTTCTTGTGCGAATTCGACGGCCCTCGACAGAGGCAGGCATGGATACAGACGCGATAAATGACGCCGCCCCGCCCGCAACGAACGCGGGCCGCGAGCCGCCGCGCATGCCCGCGCAGAAAGTCCTCGACTTCCTGAAGACCCAGGGGTTCTACCTCGCGGTGGTTATCCTGGTCATCATCATGGGCAGCCTGAAGACCTGGAAGGAATTCCGCGCGCAGGAAGAACAGCGGCGGACGGGCCAACAGCAGGAGAACGCAGGCCCGATCCCGCTCCTTCAGAAAGACCTCGATGCGCAAGAAAAGGCCTGCCTGACCGTGGCGCTGAGCCGTCCCGAAGGCCGGTACCGTCGCGCGGCGGCGTTCGCCGAGGCCGTCGAGTCTCTGAACCAGTTCCTGCTCTGGGGCGGCGGCGCCGTGGCGCTGGTCATGGGACTTTCCTGGGCGGTGCGCGGCCGAATCGCGGCTCGGCCGGGCTTGCCCGAACCGCCGTGGGGACTGTGGGACGTCGCCAAGCTTGCGGCGCTGTGGGCGGTCTGCGTGCAATTGCTCCATACGAAGCTGTTCTTTCCTTTGGATCCCGAAAGGCCGTTCGCAGTCCCCGGCGACTGGATCGCCGAGATCTTTGTCGCCATCCTGCTCGCGGGGGCGATGATCCATATCGTCGTCGCGGAGCGCGGTGGACATCTGCGCGATCTCGGGATCCGGGGCAAGTTCTTCGGCGGCATCGGGCTCGGCCTGACTGCGTTCCTGGTGGTTCAGCCGTTCCTTCGGCTGGTCGCCGTCCTGGAGGAGCGCGCCGCACGGGACGGATGGATTCCGGATATCTCGGTACAGCAGATTATCCAGGTGATATCGAAAACGCGGTCCGGATGGGTGGTGGCGCTCGCGGCGATTGTCGCGATCGTAGTGGCGCCGATCTCGGAAGAGCTGCTCTTCCGCGGTTTCCTTCAACCGGCGCTCGGGCACTGGGTCGGGCACCGGTCCGCGATCGTCCTCAGCGCAGCCTTTTTCGCCGTGGCGCACATGGACCTCTACGCAATGCCCATACTCCTGCTGCTGGGCATCGCGCTGGCATACGTCTATGATCGCACCCGATCGCTGGCGGCGCCGGTGGCGCTCCATATGGCTTTCAACGGCATGACCCTGCTTTCCATCTTCGCATTCCGCGGCCTCGTGACCGTCCTGCGCGCGCCGCGCTAGAAATGGACCGGAGCAACGTGTTTGCCGAAACCGCCGTTCAGTTGAAACAAATCGAGCGCGGGACCGCCGAGGTCTTTCCGCGCGAGGACCTGATCTTAAAGATCGAGAAGTCGCGCCGGGAGAACCGGCCTCTCCGGATCAAACTGGGCATTGACCCCACCTCCTCGGACATCCACCTCGGCCACGCCGTCCCGCTCAATAAGCTCAAGCATTTCCAGGACCTCGGCCACCAGGTCGTCCTGATCATCGGCGACTATACCGGCATGGTCGGCGATCCCAGCGGGCGCGACGCCACGCGGCCGCAATTGGCGCATGAGGCGGTCATGAAGCATGCGCAAACCTACCTGGACCAGGTCGGCAAGATACTGGATCGCTCGCGGACCGAGGTCGTCTATAACGGCGACTGGTTCTCGAAGATGAGTTTCCTGGAGGTCATCCGCCTGGCGGCGAAAACGACCCTGGCGCGCGTCCTCGAGCGGGACGACTTCCTGAACCGGTTCAATGCCAGGGAGCCGATCTCGCTCCACGAGTTCCTGTATCCGCTCATGCAGGGATACGACTCGGTCATGGTGCGCGCGGACATCGAGATCGGCGGGACCGACCAGAAGTTCAACCTGCTCGTCGGCCGCCAGTTCCAGAAGGAGGCCGGCCAGGAGCCCCAGGTGGCGATCACGCTGCCCCTGCTCGTCGGGACGGACGGCGTCCAGAAGATGAGCAAGAGCTACGGGAACTACATCGGCATCAGCGAGCCGCCCGGCGCCATGTTTGGAAAGACGATGTCCGTTCCGGACGCGCTCCTGCGTTCCTATTTCGACCTGGCCAGCGCCCTGCCGACGGAGCAGGTGGAGCGCCTTCTGGCCGGCGACCCGATGCAGGCCAAGTTGGCATTGGCCTGCGCCATTGTCGAACGGTATCATGGCGCGGATGCCGCGCGCGAGGCGGCCGACCGGTTTGACCGCGAGGTTCGGCGCAAGGAAGCGCCGGCCGACGCGCCGGAAGTGCGCCTGCCGCCGGAACTGCTCGCCAACGGCAAGGTCTGGATCGCGCGGCTGATCGTCCATTGCGGAATGGCCGCCAGCACGAGCGAGGCCAAGCGCCTCGTCGAACAGGGAGCCGTATCAATGGACGGCGAGGTCATCACGGATTCGGGCGCAGAAGTGGCTCCATATCCCGGATTCCTGCTCAAGGTGGGGAAGCGCAAGTTCGCCAGGGTGATTTCACCGGAGAGGAAATAAAATGAAAACCTACGGCTTCGCCATCGTCGGATGCGGGATGATCAGCGAGTACCACGCCGCCGCCCTGGCGGACCTTCCGAACGCGCGGCTGGTCGCCGGCGCAGACATCGTCGAGAAGAACCGCAAGAAGTTCATGGAGAAGCACGGCTGCGAAGCGACCGCCGATTACCGCGAATTGATGACCCGCAAGGACATTGACGTCGTGTGCGTGTGTACGCCGAGCGGCGCGCACCTTGAGCCGGCCGAGGCCGCCGCGCGCGGCGGCAAGCACGTGATCGTCGAGAAGCCGATCGAGGTCACGCTCGAACGCGCTGACGCGCTGATCCGCGCTTGCGACGAGAATCGCGTCCGCCTCTGCACGATCTTCCCCTACCGCTTCACCGAAGGCGCCATCACGCTGAAGGCGGCCGTCGAGCAGGGCCGGTTCGGGAGGATCACGGTCGGCGACGCCTACAACAAGTGGTGGCGGCCGCAGTCGTATTACGACAGCGGCGCGTGGCGCGGCACGTTGAAGCTGGACGGCGGCGGCGCGTGCATGAACCAGGGCATCCATGCCGTGGACCTGATCCAATGGTATCTCGGGCCGGTCGCGAGCCTTTGCGGGTTCGCCGGCTGCCTGGCGCACGAGCGCATCGAAGTCGAGGACACCGCCGTGGCCGCAGTGCGATACCGCAGCGGCGCGATGGGCGTGATCGAGTGCACCACCTCGATCTATCCGGGCCTGTCGCGCAAGATTGAAATCCACGGCGATCGGGGCACGGTGATCATGGCGGACGAGATGTTCGTCCGGTGGGAATTCGCCGAGGAGCGCCCCGAGGACAAGGATATCCGCGCGCGGCTCGCGTTCGGCAAGGGCCTGGTCGGCGCCGGCGCGGCCGACCCGAGCGCGATCAGTTACGTCCACCACCGGGAACAGATCAAGGACTTTCTCCACGCCATCGAGACCGGCTCGCAACCGGTCGCCGACGGTCGCGAGGGGCGGAAAGCCGTGGAGATCATCCTGGCGCTCTATCGTTCGTCGCGCCAGGGCCAATACGTCACATTACCGCTCCCGCCGGAAGCTTGAGCGGCCGAAGGCCAGGTCGAGAAGAGGATTGTGAGATGAGAAAAACGTATCGCCTTCTCCTGTGTGCGTTGCCGTTGTTTCTGGCGGCCGGGTGCGTCACGGGGAATTCGAAAGAGCAAGCCGTCAAAAGATGTCTGTCCCAGGCGACCGAGAAGGAAAAAGACAGAGACTATCAGGGCGCGCTGACCCAACTCAACCAGGCGCTGGCGCTGGATCCGCAGAACGGAAGCGCCCTGGCCCGCAGAGGGATGGTGAGGGCCAGACTCAACGACACCGCGGGCGCCCTGCAGGATTTCGATATGGCCATCAAGCTCGAGCCGGACAATTTCAGCGCCTATCTGGGTCGCGGGCTGCTGCACCGGCAATTGAAAGACACCGAAGCGGCGCTGGCGGATCTGAACGAGGCCATAAAGCTGGCGCCGAATGTATCGCTTCTCTACCTGGCGCGCGGCCGAACCTACGCCGGGGCCGGCATAGCGAAAAACGCGATCGAGGACTTCTCGCAGGCCCTGCAACTGGACCCGATGGATTATGAGGCATATATGGAGCGCGCCTACGTCAACATGACGCTCAGGCAGAACGATCGCGCGATCTCCGATCTCCGGTACGTTCAGGATCATGCAAAGGATCCGGTGTTCGTCCAACGCGCCCGCGAACTTCTGAACGAGCTGTCCGAAAAGCCGGGCAACCCGCGTTGACGGACCGCCGGCAAGGCCGGCCATGCTTCGACAGCGCACGCGCGCCCTTCAAGCCGCCATCGCCGTCACGGACGCCGCCGCGACCGTGGCCGCTTTTTTCGGCACCTATTACGGCGCGGGCTTCCTGCCTGAGCGCTGGCTCGGCCTGAAGACCGTCCTCCCGATCTCCCAATATCTCTGGGTCCTCATCGTCAGCGTTCCGCTCTGGTGGGTCCTGTTCGGGTTCTTCGGCTGCTATGACTTCTCGCCGATCGAGCGGGCGCGCGACGGCCTCCTGCGGATGGCGGCGCCGATGGCCGTCGGCGCGCTGTCCGTCGGCGCGGCGGCGTTCTTCTCCAAGGAGCCGCTCTTCAGCCGCCGCGTGGTCGGCGCGTTCCTGGTCGGCAACATCGCGCTGCTCATCGCGGGGCGTGTCATGGCGCTCAAGACGGCGTCGCGCTTCTATCGGGCCACGGGCGCGCTGCGCCGTGTGCTCGTCGTCGGCGTGGGGGAAGCCGCACGAGAATTCGGCGAGGCGGTGCGCCGCGCGGGCTGGGGGCTAGATTTCGCCGGCCACGTCGCCCCATCGCCCGAGACGATGACTCCGGAATGCGTGGGCGTGATTTCCGAACTTCCGAGAATTCTCGACGAGCGCGCGGTGGACGACGTGGTCATCGCGGACACCGGCGGCGACCTCGCCGCCGTCCAGCGGGTGATCCGCGTCTGCGAAGAGGTCGGCGTCTGCATCCACATCCCGTCGCAGTTCTTCGCTGCGGCGCCGAGCCGGCCGCACCTGGAGGCGTTCAGCGGCATCCGTATGCTGACCTTCACGACCGCGCCCTATAACCCGGTCGCGCTGGGGATCAAGCGGGCGGCGGACCTGCTCGGGAGCATCGTGCTGCTGATCCTGCTGGGGGTTCCGATGCTCATCTTCGCGGTGATCGTCAAGCTCACCTCGCCCGGCCCGGTCTTTTTCAAGCAGCGCCGGAGCGGGCTGTACGGGCGCGAGTTCACCCTCTGCAAGTTCCGGTCCATGGTCGCGGACGCCGAGCAGCGCCGCGCGGAATTGACGGCGGCCAACGAGATGGGCGGCCCGGTCTTCAAGATGCGCCATGACCCGCGCATCACGCCCTTCGGGCGCTTCCTCCGGCGCTACAGTCTCGACGAACTGCCGCAACTCTGGAACGTGCTGAAGGGCGACATGAGCCTCATCGGCCCCCGGCCGCCGCTCCCGACCGAGGTGCAGAAGTACGAACGCTGGCAGCGCCGGCGGCTCTCCATGCGGCCCGGCCTCACCTGCATCTGGCAGGTGACCGACCGCAACCGCGCCACCTTCGAAAAGTGGATGGAGTACGACCTCGACTATATTGACCACTGGTCGCTCTGGCTGGACTTCAAGATCGCGCTGCGGACGATCCCGGCGGTGCTGAAAGGGACGGGCGTGTGAAGGAACTCATACCGTCACGCGCCACCGGGTCCCCGCCCGGCGTACGCGGACCTTTTCGAGATCGAGCATTCTCGCCTTGAGGCCGAGCCCGCCTTCGGCCGAGAAGCCGACGAGCGATCCGTCGGACCCGACGACCCGATGGCACGGGATAAGCAGAGGAACCGGGTTCGCTCCGACAGCCCGGCCGATCGCGCGAGCGGCTTCCGGCCGGGCGATCTCCATGCCGATCCACCGGTAAGTCCGAACCTGTCCGTACGGGATTCGCCCGATCAGGCCCCAGACCCGCCGCTGAAAGGATGTGCCGGAGGAGAGGTCCGCCGGGAACCCGTCGAAGCGAACGGTCTCGCCGTCGAAGTATTGCGCGGCCGCCTCGGCCAGCCGCCGCAACGCCGAAGGGGCGCGCCGCGGCGCGGGAGCGCCCGACCGGAGCGAGCGAGCGGCCAACGCGAGGATTTCTTCCTCGGCAATTTGCGCGGCGTGAACCGGCAAGACGAAAGCGCAGATCCCCTTCCCGCTGCGCGCGGCGGCGCACCAGCCGAGCGAAACGTGAAAGATATCATAGACCGGTCGGCTGTATGACGGGGGCATCGGCATCCTCCGAGGACCGTGGCGGGACGCCGATCTGCCGCAGCAGCCGGAGGTGCGGCTGCAGGTCGCCGACCTCGCGCAACTGATGGGCGTCGCTGCCCATGACGATCCGGGTTCCTTCCTCGCCGCAGATCCTGAAGAACTCAGGGTCCGGGTCATTAAAATAGTGAAAATTCAGTTCGGCGGCCGCCCCGTGCTCCTTGAGCAGGCGCGCGAGCGACTGATGGAGCTCCGCCGGAACCGGGATGCGCTCGTGCCGGAAGATGCGGAAGGGATGCGCGAGGACGTGAATGCCCTGCGAGACCAGTTGCTCGGTGACGGTCATGAACGAGGCGGCGAACTTGGCCGGCGTATTGGATGAAAGGTTCGAGGGCAGGCAGTGAACCGCGCCCATCAGCACGTCCCAGCCGGCGCGGTCTTCTTCGAGCAGGTTCAATTTGCCGTCGCGGTCACATTCGACCTCGAGGCCGACGGCGAGCGACGGCGACCGGAACGCGGCCATCGCCGACCGGAACGCGCCGATGCGGTCCCGACCCAGCTTCCGCGCCTGCGGGATCGCGGCCGGGTCCTCGACGTGTACGCGGCGCCAGTAGTCGTCCGCTGGAAGGTAAAGTTGTCCCGCGTGCTCCACGCACGCGACGCCTTTCAGCCCGAGCAACTCGATCCGCTCGCGCACCGGCACGGGATGCACGTCCACCGCGCAATAGCCGAAGTGCGTGTGCACGTGCCCGTCGGTCAGCTCGAGTCCCGACCCGAATTGAAGTTGCCTGCGCTCGATCCGCAGCTCGCGGCCCTGCGCGCGGATCAGGTGGAACGGAAACGGCGGGCCAACCAGCGACGCGCAGGTCAGATACGTCGTGCCGTCCTTCTGCGCCGGCGCCCCGCCCTCATGAAAGTGTCCGCTGAGCGAGAGCAGCACGTTTTTCCGGCGATACGATTCCATGATCTCAGGAACGTTTGTCGGCATGTAGGGATATTCGGTCGAATCCACGGACGGATAGATCGGGCTGTGCTGAATCGCGATCACCGGCCCGGACGACGGCTCGTTGAGAAACCTCTCGATGGATTCCCGCGGGCGCGTGCAGGTGTTATCGGCGGCGTAGGGGTCGGCGAAACTGTAGAGGAGATATCCTTTGATCCGGTGGGCGCCGGCGCGGTCGCTGAACAGCCGCAGGAGCCGCGCGGCCTCAATGTCGTGGTTCCCCGGCGCAACGATGACCGGCAGCCCGGCCTCCTGCACGGCCGCGGCCAACTCCGCCGCATCCGCCTCGGCGCCGGGCGCGGCGCCGTCCTCCAGCAGGTCGCCGAGGATGACGATGACGTCGGGCGCGCTCGCGCGGCAGGCTTCCCGAATCGCGCGGACTGTCCATTCCAACGCCAGCCGATAGACGCGGGAAAGCTCCGGCCGGTCCTCGCCCGCCCGGCGCAGGTAGTGCAGGTCCGTCATTGCCAGAATCGTGAGCGACTCGGCCAAAATGATCGGGCTTTCTGTCCAGGAGACAAACTTTCGGCGAGGATATCTGTGCAAGACCTCTATTGTCAAATGGATGGAGTTTTAGGGTAAGGGCGCAGGACCTGCGCTTTTTAGCCTCACAAACTCCTGCCGAAGCCGATGATGACTGCGAGACCGACGATGAAGAGAACAAGGATGAAGAAGGCCCGGCCGAAGTCGCCGCTCATCATAGTAGAAATGAATAACCAGAGAATCCACTCGAAAATGGCCAGCCCCATAGCCTCGAAGCCACCCCAGTCAGGAAAATGTAGAACCCAATAGACGATAGCTGCCATGACTAGCGCAATAGACATCAGCCCCAAAAGGCCCATGAATGGGGCGCAAAACCAGGCGGCGATTGCCTGCCCCAACGAAGTGGCCACAACGTAAATAAACTCTCTGCGACCAGTGTGCAAATCCAGCTCGGAGCCGGCGAGCCTGTAAAAAATCTTCAGGGCTAAGAAAGCCGCGCCGAGAGTTACGAAGGTGAGCGCCCAAAAGACCAGGAATGTTGTCGGTCGCAGCATGAAGCATTCCGCGCAAAAGTGCGCCGGTCACAGCACATTATACGCCCGGCGCCGGTCGTGTTGCCGGGCGAGGTCGCTCGCGTAATGTTCACCGAGACTGTCCGCGTGTTCCCGCGCCCAGGCGGACAATCGGGTCTTGCCGAGCGGGGGCGAATCGGCGCATAAGAGACCGGCCATGAGGCCCTTGATTTCGTCGCGGGCAATATGGATGTCATGGCTGACGCCGGCCCCGAGGTCATGGCTCAGGTCATGGTCATGGCCGAACAGGAATCCTCCGCGACGAGGATGAAACCGGCGAGCGCGCTGCCGATGAATGTGAGCATGGGGCGCCGCCTCAAGCAGTTCCGTTATGGAATCCCCACCGTCGCCTTGACATCGAACGGGACTTCGATGTCCTTGAATTCCTCCCAGCACGTGACCACGACCGTGGCCGTGTCCACCGCCTGCGGCAGGATGAAGGACTTGATCGCGGTGACCACGCGCCCGCCGGCGGTAGCCGCACTGATCGCGCCGGGCTTGGCGCCGAGGTCCTTGCCGGCCGCGTCCAGGAAAGTGACGCTCGCGATCTCCGACCAGTCCTGCTTGGTCTGCAACGCCACCTCGAATACGGGCAGCGCTTCGGGCACGGCCTCGTCCGACTTCGGCAGCTCAAAAGCCCTGGGCACGTTGCCGGCCCTGGAGACGGTGAAACTCATCCCGCCGACGCTGAACTCCGTGCCCGGCTTGAGATTCACCTTCTCCTGCCGGCCGATCTCTTTTTTGCCACCGCACTTGAGGCTGATCGTTCCGGCGACCGCGATGCACGTGGCGTCCGCGGCGGGCACTTCCTGGCCGCTGATCTCGATGATGCAGGTCCTGGCGTCGGCGCTGACCTGCGTCCCCCTGCTCACCTGCGCCTCGCGCGTGATCCCTTTTAGAGAGACCGTCAGGTCCGTCCCCCGGTCATCGGTCATCTTGGCCACTTTCGTCTCGTCCCTGTTGACGGCGATCAGTCCGCCTTCGGGGACTGTCACCAGCAAGGCCACGGTCGTGCCCTTCCGCCAGCGGAACGCGCGCAGGACCTCGTCGTCGTTCTCGTATCCCGCTCCGACGACGCGGACGCCGCAGACCTGGACCTTCGGCTCGGCGGCCGCCCCGCCGGACAGGATCGAAAGCGCCGCGCCGAGAATCACCGCCCACGTTCCGGCCGGCCGACTTGCCGCCGGACGACCTCTCATCACCGACCTCCTATTTGAGTTCAACACGGAGACACGAAGGGCGCCGAGAGATTCCTTCAGGATTCCAAAAGCCTGACTCTTTTCCCGTGTTCTTCGTGTCAGAGATGACTTTCATCGCGTTGCGGCGGCGCACGACGGTTTTTCCCCTTCGGAAACGGACTGCCCGAGGCGTCCCAGGATTGCCGCAGCCGCCGGCGCGGCATACCAGTATCATAACGTCCGCGAATGATTTGGCAAGTCAGAATTGTGGGTTTGCGCGATGAGATCTCATAAGACGCTTGACATATCTGATGCCACATTCTAAAATGGAAGCGTTGTGAAACTTGTAACGCTGTTAGTTTTGTAACGACGCAGAGCGCCGATGCCTGAAAAAACGGCTACTATCTCAGCGAAGGTCGTCGCACGGCTCAGCCTGTATCGTCGCCTTCTCGCATCGGAGGCAGCGGGTGGCGCGCGCCACATTTACTCCCATCAACTCGCGACGAGGGCGGGCGTCTCGGCCGAACAAGTCCGGCGCGATATGATGGCCGTCGGATACAACGGCACGCCGATCCGGGGCTACTGCATCGCTGAGCTGATGAATTGCATAGACGGTCTTCTGGACGCGGCTCAAGGACAGAACGCGGCCATCGTGGGTCTCGGAAACCTCGGCCGGGCCATCACCGTTTATTCCGCCGGCCGATGGCCCAAGCTGTCCATCGTCGCCGCCTTCGACCACGATCCGGCCAAGGTCGGGCAAGTCATCAATGGCTGCACCTGTTACCAGGATGCCGATATCCCCCGGATTGTGGCGGAACGAAATATTCGCGTGGCGATCGTCGCGGTCCCCGCTTCGGAGGCGCAGAAAGTCGCGGACAGCCTCGTGGAGGCCGGCGTGAAGGGAATTCTCAATTTCGCGCCGGCGCGACTGCGCGTTCCACCGGATGTGTACGTCGAGAACATGGACGTCGCGGTGTCGCTTGAGAAGGTCGCCTACTTCGCCCGGCAAGCTCCGGTCCGGAAGGCGGCCGCCGGCGCACGAGAGATGGGAAGCGAAGATGCCATCCAATAAGTCATTTGTCGAGACGATCAAAGAGCGCTGCCGGGTGTGCTACACCTGCGTGCGCGAATGTCCGGCGAAGGCGATCCGCATCTCGGACGGCCAGGCGGAGATCATCGGCCAGCGCTGCATCAACTGCGGCAATTGCGTGAGGGTCTGCAGCCAGCGCGCGAAACAGGTGGTCGGATCCATCGAGGAGGTGCGCGCGCTGCTCGATTCCGGCGCGCCGACGGCCGTCTGCCTGGCGCCCAGCTTTCCCGCGGAGTTCACGGACATCAGCCCCGAACGGCTCATCGGCATGTTGCGCCGCTTGGGCTTCAGCAAGGTCGCAGAAGTCGCCGCCGGAGCGGACCTGGTCGCCGACGCCTACCGAAAACTGCTGGCGAAGAACGACCGGGCGCGATACATCGCCACGACCTGTCCGGCGGTCGTGGCCTATGTCGAGCGCTACCATCCACAACTCGTGGGCCACCTGGCGCCGATCGTCTCGCCGATGATCGCCACCGCCCGATGCCTGCGACGGCTCTATGGACCGGAACTGAGGGTCGTCTTCGTCGGCCCCTGCATTGCGAAAAAGCAGGAATCGTGCACCGTCCACGTCGGTGGCGAGATGGACGGCGTTCTGACTTTTGTCGAGCTGTGGCAGATGTTCGCGGAGGCGGGGATCAGGGCTGACTCGGTCGAACCGGGCGAGTTCGACGCGCCGCGCGCCGGTTCCGGCGCGCTCTTCTCCATCAGTCGCGGCCTGTTGCAAGCGGCGGCGATCGGCGAGGACCTCATCGCCGGCCAGGTGATCGCCGCCGACGGACGGGCCAATTTCGCGGACGCGATCAAAGAGTTCGAGGCCGGCACGATGGACGCGCGGCTGCTCGAGACGCTCTGCTGCACCGGCTGCATCATGGGCGCAGGCATGAGCAGCACGCTGCCGCTGTTCGCGCGGCGCGCCCGCATCAGCGAATACGTCCGCGCCCGCCTCCGGCCCGAAGACCGCCGCCGCGGCCCGGCCGTCCCCAAAGAGCTCGAGGGGCTCGATCTCTCGCGTGGCTTTGCGCCGAACGACCAGCGGATCCCCGTCCCGTCGCCGGAGGAGATGACGAGCATTCTCGCACGGATGGGCAAGCTCAAGCCCGAGGACGAGCTCAACTGCGGCGCCTGCGGCTACGACACCTGCCGCGAGCACGCCACCGCCATCCACCGCGGCCTGGCGGAAAGCGAGATGTGCCTGCCGTACACGATTGACCAGCTCCGCAAGACGGTCAAGGAGCTCGGCGTCTCGAACGAGCAACTGGCCAAGGTGCAGGAAGCGCTGATGCACACGGAAAAACTCGCCAGCATGGGACAGCTTGCCGCCGGCATCGCGCACGAGATGAACAACCCGCTCGGCGTCGTCCTCATGTATGCGCACCTGCTGCTGAGCGACGTCCGCGACGCCAAGCTCCACGAGGACCTGACCCTCATCGCCGACCAGGCCGACCGCTGCAAGAAGATCGTGTCCGGCCTCCTTCACTTCGCGCGCCAGAATAAGATCGTCCCGCAGCCGACGGACCTGCGCGAGCTCGTGGAGCGGAACGTCAAGGCGATCCACTTCCCCGCGAACATCACGGTCCGCTTCGAGCACCTCGCCGCCGACACGGTCGCGGAGGTGGACCCGGATCAGGTCGTGCAGATCCTCATCAACCTCGTGACCAACGCGCAGGCCGCCATGCCGGACGGCGGCACACTCACGGTCCGCACGGACGGCGACGACCGGTCCGTGCGCCTGATCGTCTCCGACACCGGCGTCGGCATCCCCAGGGAGAACCTGCGCAAGATCTTCGAGCCGTTCTTCACGACCAAGCAGGTGGGACACGGGACCGGCCTCGGCCTGTCCGTGACGTACGGCATCGTCAAGATGCACCGCGGCGACATCCGCGTCGAGTCGAACGCGAACCCCGCCGCCGGACCGACTGGCGCGACCTTCACGGTCATCCTGCCCCGGCACGAGAAGGAGGAATAAGATGCCAGAAACGCTTCGGGTTCTGACGGTGGACGACGAGCCGGGCATGCGCACCGGCGTCGTGCGCGTGCTCAAGGATTATGCGGTTCGCATGCCCGAGGCGGAGGGTGAAGTCGGCTTCGTCACCGACCACGCCGCCACCGGCGAGGAAGCGCTCGAAAAGATTCGCGCCAGGCCTCCGGACATCCTGCTTCTCGACTACAAGCTGCCCGGCATCAGCGGGCTCGACGTGCTCGACCAGGTCGTTTCCGGCCAGCCGGACACAATGGTCATCATGATCACGGCATACGCCTCGCTCGAGACGGCCGTCGCGGCCACCAAGCGCGGCGCGTACGATTTCCTGGCCAAACCGTTCACGCCCGAAGAACTGCGCAACGCCGTGCGCAAGGCGGCCGGCCGGATGATCGTCACGCGCCAGGCGCGCAAGCTGGCGCAGGAAAAGCGCCAGGCGCGTTTCGAGTTCATCTCGGTCCTCGCGCACGAGCTCAAGGCGCCGATCTGCGCGATCGAGGGTTACCTGCACATTCTCAAGGAGCCGTGGACGCGCCCGGACCAGGCGGCGCACGACCGCATGCTCGACCGCTGCATCATCCGCGCCGAGCAGATGCGCATCATGATCCTCGACCTGCTGGATCTCACGCGCATCGAGTCGGGCCTGAAGAAACGAGAACCGGTCGAGTTGGACCTCGTCGAGGTCGCCCGCGCCGCGGTGGAGGTCGTAGCCGCGGAGGCGAAGGGGCGGAACATCGCCCTCGAACTCCATGCGACCGCGCCGCTGAAGCTCATCGCCGACCGCCTTGAGATGGAAATGATTCTGAACAACCTCGTCTCGAATGCCGTCAAGTACAACCGCGACGGCGGCCGCGTGGATGTCACGCTGTCCACGTCGGACGGCCGGATCACAATCTCCGTCGCGGATACCGGCATCGGGCTGACCCCGGAGGAAGCCGCGCGCCTGTTCACCGATTTCGCCCGCGTCCGGAACGATAAGACGCGGCACATCCTCGGCAGCGGGCTCGGGCTCTCGATTGTTCGCAAACTGGCCGACCTCTATCACGGCCAAGTCAGTGTCGCCAGCCAGCCGGGGGCGGGAAGCACTTTCACTGTTGTGCTGGAGCCGAACGCCCAGCCCTGACTTCCCACCGGGAAGATCGCGCGAGAACGTCCGAGGCGCGCGGCGCGCGCAGGATAGGCGAGAATGGAAAAGAACGAGATGGTCCGCTGGCTTCGCGAAGAGCGCGCGGCGCGCCTCGAGGAGCTCTATCGGCTCGCGGATGAGACCCGCCGGCGGAACGTCGGCGACGAGGTCCATCTGCGCGGGCTGATCGAAATCTCGAACTGCTGCGTCCGCGACTGCGCCTACTGCGGCCTGCGGGCCGGCCATCGGGCGCTGACGCGCTACCGGATGAATGCGGAGGAAATCCTCGGCTGCGTCCGCCAGGCGACGGATTACGGATATGGAACGGTGGTGCTCCAATCGGGCGAAGATTACGGCATCGCAACGGAACCGATGGCGGAGCTCATCCGCCGCGTCAAGTCCGAGACGGAGCTCGCCGTGACGCTCAGCTTCGGCGAGCGCCCCGACGAGGACCTGGTGCGCTGGCGCGCCGCCGGCGCCGACCGATACCTGCTGCGTTTCGAGACTTCGGACGCGAAGCTCTACAGCCAAATCCATCCGCCGCGCGCCGCGCCGTCGGACCGCATCGCGATCCTCCGCCGCCTCGGCGAACTCGGCTACGAGGTCGGCAGCGGCGTGATGATCGGAATCCCGGGCCAGACTTACGAGAGCCTGGCGGAGGATATCGAGCTGTTCCGGACGCTCGACCTCGACATGATCGGCGTCGGCCCTTATCTGCCGCACCCGAACACGCCGCTCGGGCGGAGCCCCGCTGATTTCCTGGCCCCCGAATCCGACCAGGTCCCGAACACCGAGGAGATGACGTACAAGGTCCTGGCGCTGACGCGGCTCGCCTGCCCGCGGGCGAACATCCCGAGCACCACCGCTCTGGCGACGCTCAACACCGCCGGCGGACGCGAGCTCGGGCTCCGGCGCGGGGCCAACGTCGTCATGCCGAACCTGACGCCGTCGAAGTACCGCGCACTCTACGAGATTTACCCCGGCAAGGCCTGCATCGCCGAGACGGCGGAACGGTGCCAGGCCTGCCTGCGACAGAGGATTCTTTCCATGGGGCGGAAAGTCGGGAGCGGACCGGGCGGTTCGGCGAAGCGGCGCCCCGCCCCGGCGATCAGCACCGCGTGAAAGTCCAGGCTACAGCGATGAGAATGTCGGCGGCTATGAAATTGAGCGAAGGCGCGGTGGACTTCATTGACGATGCGCGCCTCGAAGGACTGCTGACCGGCGCGCGGCCGGAGGACCGGCAAGTGGACGACGTCATTGCCAAGAGCCTGGCCAAGAGCGCGCTGACGGTGGAAGAAACCGCCCTGCTCCTGAAGGCCGATAAGGCCGGGCAGGTCGAGCGCATCTTCGAGGCGGCGCGCGAACTCAAGCGCGCGGTTTACGGAAACCGCATCGTGCTCTTTGCGCCGCTCTACGTCGGCAACCGGTGCGTGAACGATTGCCGCTACTGCGGCTTCCGGCGGTCCAACCGGGCGCAGGTCCGCCGCACGCTCGACGAGGCGCAGTTGCGCCGGCAGGTCGAGGCGCTCGAGCGCGTCGGCCACAAACGGCTGATCCTGGTCTTCGGCGAGCATCCGAAGTACGACGCCGACTTCATCGCCCGCGCCGTCCGGACGGCCTACGCGACGCGCGCGGGGCATGACGAAATCCGGCGCGTGAACATCAACGCCGCTCCGCTCGACCATGAGGGGTATGTGACCGTCAAGCAAGCGGGAATCGGCACGTATCAGATTTTCCAGGAGACCTATCATCATGAGACGTACGCGCGCGTTCATCCGGCGGGCACGCGCAAGGCGGACTACTTCTACCGGCTCGACGGACTGAGCCGGGCGATTGAGGCCGGCTGCGATGACGTGGGCATCGGCGCGCTGTTCGGGCTTGGCGACTGGCGGTTCGAAGCGCTCGGGCTGGTCTCGCACGCGCTTTATCTCCAGTCGCGCCACGGCTGCGGCCCGCACACGATCAGCTTCCCGCGCCTGCAACCGGCGTGCGGCGTGGAGCTCGACGGCGCATTCCGGGTGAGCGACTACGACTTCAAGCGCCTCATCGCGATCTTGCGCCTGGCCGTGCCGTACACCGGCTTGATCCTCACCGCCCGAGAGCGGCCCGAGCTCCGGCGCGAGGTGATGGCCTTCGGCGTCTCGCAGATTGACGCCGGCAGCCGCATCGAGATCGGCGGCTACACCGAGTCCGGCGACGCCCAGCGCATGGAACGCGAACAGTTCTCCCTCGGCGACGTGCGCCCGCTCGACGCCGTCCTGCGCGACCTGATCGAGGACGGATACGTCCCGAGTTTCTGCACCGCCTGTTACCGGCTGGGCCGCACCGGGGAGCATTTCATGGAGTTCGCGATCCCCGGCTTCATCAAGCGCTTCTGCACGCCCAACGCGCTTTCCACGTTGATGGAATACCTTGTGGATTACGCCGCGCCGGAGACGCGCGCCGCCGGCGAGAAAGTCATCGCCGCCGAACTCGCCGCGATGGAGGAAGGAAAACTCAAGCAGGAGTTGACCGACCGGCTCCAGCGGATCCGCGAGACGGACGACAGAGACCTCTACTTTTGAGGCTCGCTCACGGCAAGGAGCAGGCGGATGCCTCCTGAAGATCGGGAATGTCAGCCGGAGGAAGCGAAGCGGAGAGAACGCTTCGACTGGCATGCGGAGGAAGCGAAGCGGAGAAAACGCTTCGACTGGCATGGCTTCTCAAAGGATTGCGGCAAGTTCTTCCGCTGGCTGATTGAATGGTTTTGGTGGGCGTAGCCGAGACGAAGATGGCGGAATACCGAACGGAAAAAGATCTTCTGGGCGAGCGCCAGGTTCCCGCCGGCGCGCTGCACGGCGTCCATACCGAGCGCGCCCTGGAGAATTTTCCGCTCGCGCTGAGGCGCGTGAACCCGGCTCTCATTCGCGCTTACGGCGCCGTCAAACTCGCCTGCGCGCGGACGAACCACGAACTCGGCTGGTGGGACAATGCCAAGGCCGGCGCCATCGAGCAGGCCTGCTCGGAAATGATGGAAGGCCGGCTCGACGGCCATATCGTCGTGGACGCGCTGCAGGGCGGCGCGGGAACCTCGACGAACATGAACGTGAACGAGGTGCTCGCAAACCGCGCGCTGCAACTCCTCGGCAAGCCGCTCGGCGACTACGCCGCCGTCTCGCCGCTGGAGGACCTCAACCTCCATCAGTCCACGAACGACACGTATCCGACGGCGCTGAAGCTGGCCGCGATCCAGCTTCTTCGCGCGCTCGAGCGCGAGGTCACCGGCCTCTTTGAGGAATTCCAACAGAAGGAAAAGGCGTTCGCGCACGTCGTCAAGGTCGGCCGGACGGAGATGCAGGACGCCGTGCTGGTGACGCTCGGGCGCGAGATGTCGGCCTACGCCGAGGCGTTCGCGCGGGACCGCTGGCGCATCTACAAATGCGAGGAACGGCTGCGCGTGATCAACCTCGGCGGCACGGCGGTCGGCACGGGCCTGCTGGCGCCGCGCGAGTACATCTTTCGCGCCGTCGAACAGCTGCGCGACATCACCGGCCTCGGGTTCGCCCGCGCGGAGAACCTCGTCGAAGCCACGCAGAACGCCGACGTGTTCGTCGAGGTCAGCGGCATCCTCAAAGCGTGCGCCTCGAACCTGCTCAAGATCGCCTCGGACATCCGGTGGCTCTCCTCCGGGCCGGACGCGGGGATCGGCGAGTTGCGGATCCCCGAGCGGCAGGCCGGCTCCTCGATCATGCCCGGAAAGGTCAACCCGGTCATACCGGAGGCGGTCTCGCAGGCGGCGATGGCGGTGATGGCCAACGACCAGGCCATTGCGCAGGCGTGCTCGCTCGGCAGCCTCGAGTTGAACCCGTTCCTGCCGCTGGTTGCCGACGCTTTGCTCGGCAGCCTTGACCTGCTGCGGAACGCCTGCTCGATCTTCCGGCGGTTCTGCGTCGCCGGGCTCGAGGCGGACGAAGCGCGCTGCCGCCGCAACGTCGAAGGCGCCGCCGCCGTCCTCACCGCGCTCGCCGAGCGGATCGGGCACCAGGCCGCGACCGAAGTCGCCCGCGCCGCGCGCGAAAACGGAAAGAGCGTCCGCGAGATCGTGCTCGAACGCGGCCTGATCGGCGAACGGGAATTCGACCAGCTCATTTCCCCGGAGCGCGTCATGCGGCTGGGGCATCCACTGCGGGAAAAAAACTGAGTTGAGAGGAACCCCCAAAAGCTTCCGGCTGCACATCGGCATCTTCGGCCGCCGCAACGTCGGCAAGTCGTCGCTCCTGAACAGCCTGACGCGGCAGAACGTCTCGATCGTCTCCGACGTGGCCGGCACAACCACCGACCCGGTCGAGAAGCCGATGGAGCTGCTGCCGATCGGGCCGGTGCTTTTCATTGACACGGCGGGCATTGACGACGTCGGCGCGCTCGGCGAACTGCGCGTGCAGCGGACGCGGCAGGTGTTCGACCGGACCGACCTCGGCCTGATCGTCACCGAAGCGGCGACGTGGGGCACGTTCGAGGAGGGCATCCTGGCCGAGCTGGCCGCGCGGAAAACGCCGGCCGTGGTCGTGTTCAACAAGAGGGACCTCGCGGAGCCGGATTCGAAGGCGGTCGCCGAGTTGAAGTCGCGGAAAATCCCGTGGGTCGAGACGGTCGCCTGCGCGGGGAAAGGCGTCCCGGACCTCCGCGAGGCGTTGATCCGCGCGGCGCCGGAGGATTTCATCAACGCGCCCTCGATCCTCGGCGACCTGATCCCGGCCGGTGAACTGGCCGTGCTGGTCGTGCCGATTGACCTCGAAGCGCCCAAAGGCCGGCTCATCCTGCCGCAGGTCAACGCCATCCGCGACGTGCTCGACAACGACGCCTACTGCGTCGTCGTCAAAGAGCGCGAACTGCGCGACGCGCTCGACCGTCTCCGGCGCCCGCCCGCGCTCGTCGTGACCGACTCGCAGGGCTTCCTGAAAGTCGCCGGGGACACGCCGAAGGATATCCCGCTGACCTCGTTCTCCATCCTGTTCGCGCGACACAAGGGCGACCTGGCCGAATTCGTCCGCGGCGCGCTGGCTATCGAGAGCCTCCGTCCGGGCGACAAGGTCCTCATCGCCGAGGCGTGCTCGCATCACCCGATCGGCGAGGACATCGGCCGCGTGAAAATCCCGCGCTGGCTGATGCAGTACATCGGCGGCAAGCTCGATGTCCGCAGCGTGCAGGGGCGCGATTTCCCCGATGACCTCGGCCCGTATAAGCTGATCGTGCACTGCGGCGGGTGCATGTGGAACCGGCGCGAGATGCTCACCCGCATCCTCCGCTGCCGGCAGGCGGGCGTGCCGATCACCAACTACGGCATGACGATCGCCTATTCGCTGGGCATCTTCGAGCGCGCCCTCGCGCCCTTCCCAGGCGCGCTGGAAACCTATCATCGGTTGAAGGGAAAATCCGGGGTTGAGACCCGTTGATTTCCCGCCTCCTCAGTGATAGGCTCTAGTTGATCGCGGGGCGCATGGGCGCGGGTTCTCGTCGGCAAACAGGGCGACTGGAGACCGGGGCAAAGCGGCGACTCTCGAATCCGCCGACTCCCGAATCTCCGCAAGAGGAGGCCGGCCATGTTCATTGACTACGTGGCGCTGATGCTGGTCAACATGACGGCGGGCTTCGTGGTGCTGGCGTTCTTTCTGCTCGCGGGATTGAACGGCGAGCGGAAGCGATGGGCGACGCCGTTCGCGATGGTTGGGCTGGTCGCGTTTCTCACCGGGCTCCACATGATCTTCAGGTGGCCGCTGCCGGGCGCCTATAACAGCGCCTTCGGCGAAACCTCGGTCCTGCTGGGCGTCATTTACCTTGGGATCGCGTTGAGCCTGGCCAAAGAATGGAACCTGGCCCCGCTCGCAATCTACGGCATCCTCGCCGCCGTGGTGGCGGTGATCCTGGGCGTCCGCATCCTGGATCTCAAAATGACGGCGCAGCCACAATTGTCCGGACTCGGATTCATCCTCTCCGGCCTAGGCGGCATCCTGGCGGCACTGGCGTTCTGCGCGCCGACCGGCAAGGCGCTTCGCTCCACGGGCGCGCTGGCGCTGATCCTCGCGGCGATCATCTGGGCGCTGACCGGCTTCATGGCGTATTGGATGCACATGGGTTCGGACAACTTTAAGAACTGGGAACCAGCCACGATGAGGCGCGCCATGGAAAAACCACCCAAGGCCGAAAAGGAGAACGCGCCGAATCCGCCGCCGAAGGGGGCTCCGGGATCGTGACGTTCGGGCTGGATCGGGATCTTATCGTCCACGGCGTCCGCAGCGCCGCCGGAACTGCCGTATATCCCTCTCGCGCAGCAACCTCCTTTCCGGGCCGCTGCGAAGGCCCTTCAAGCCCCTGCTTGCGCGCTCACGCCGCAAAACAATTATGTTCGCCGCCGATGGTTGCCTCCGCCAGACGGCAGTGCTAAACTGTCCGTCCAGTGCGAAGGACGAAAGCGCGCCTGCGGCGCGGCAGCATCAATGCTCGGAGGCCGGACATGAAAATTCCGTTCGACCGCGAAATCACGCCGGACTGGCAGGAATTTGTGGAGACGATCCTTCGGAAAAGGACGCCGAAGCGCGTCCACTTCATCGAGCTGTTCCTCGACGGGGAAATCCAGGAGGCCGTCGCGAAACGGTATGGCTTGATGCAGGATTGGGTCCCGAACGACCCGGCCCGAGGGCTGCAACTGCAAGTTCGAATTCAGCGGTTCCTCGGCTACGACTACGTGCGCGCCGGGCTGGACGGATTGAACATGCCGCTCAAGCGCCTCATCGTCGAGGACTCGGCGACGCTGAAGCGCGAAGGCGGGCGGAGCTTCCAGGACGAGCACGCCGGCCCGATCACCAACTGGGAAGAGTTCGAGAAGTACCCCTGGCCGGATCCCGCTCATGCGGGGACGCAAACGCTCGAGTGGTATGAGAAAAACCTGCCGGAGGACATGTGCGTCATCGCGAGCGGCGGTTTCGCGCACTTCGCGGAGTACCTCTGCTGGCTGATGGGCTATGAGACGCTCTGCTATGCGCTCTATGAGCAACGCGACTTGGTCGAGGCGATCAGCCGCCGCCTGGAAGCGTTGTTCCGGAGCAACGTCAAGACCATGCTCCAGTTCGACCGCGTGAAAGTCGTATGGGGCAGCGATGACATGGGATTCAAGACCGGACTGCTCTTCAGCCCGGCGGACATGCGACGGTTTGTCCTGCCCGGACACAAGCTCATGGCGCAGATGTCGCACGATGCCGGACGCCCGTACATCCTGCACGCCTGCGGCAATCTGAGCAGCATCATGGACGACCTCATCAACGACGTGAGGATTGACGGCAAGCACTCTTTCGAGGACACGATCGAGAAAGTGACGGACCTCAAGGACACCTACGGAAAGCGGATCGCGCTCCTCGGCGGGGTGGACGTGGATTTCCTCTGCCGCGCGGACGAGAGACAGGTCCGCGCGCGCGTCCGCGAGACGCTCCGCAAGTGCATGCCCGGCGGCGGCTACCTCCTGGGCACCGGCAACAGCGTCGCCAACTATATCCCGGTGGACAACTACCTGGCGATGCTGGACGAAGGACGGAGGTTCGCCGTGCCGGCGGGGCAATGAGGAAGCGGAGACCCGTGCCGTAAAATGGGCGCATCGGCTGACGGACGATCCGTTGGGTTTTGCGAGGGCGCGAAGCATGAAGAAACATCTCATCGTCGGCGTGCACATCACCAACCGCGTGAAGCGCGCGCCGGAAGTCCAGAAGGTGCTGACGGAATTCGGCTGCAGCATCAAGACGCGCCTCGGTCTGCACGAGGCCAGCGCGACAGCCTGCTCGCCCAGCGGGCTGATCCTCCTCGAGATGGTCGGCGACGACAAGGCGTCCAACCGGATGGCGCGGAAGCTGAAGGCGATCGAGGGCGTCGAAGTGCAGAAGATGGTCTTCGCGCATTCTTGAGCCGGCCGGGCGGCTACGGTTCCGCCGGCTTCCAGGGCGCGTTCTTAGGCACGTAGACTTCCATGTACTGCCAGTGGGAGAGCCCGGCGGGCACCGGAATTCTTTCCTGGACGTCGTAGCTTTCGCGGACCGCGGCGGCAAAGTCCGGCGGTTCCAATCGGGGCCGCAGGATCAGGGCTGAAAACCCGCCGCTGCGGATCTTCTCGATCAACCCGTTCGACCCTCCCCCGCGCCACTGGCCCGCGCGGACGAGGTCGCCGATCGTCACATCGTCGCCGAAATACTCTTTCCCGTTCAAGTAGACCTGCGACGAGAAGACGGAGACGAAGACGTCGCCGCGGGCGGCGCGCACCCATTGTGCGATCCGCCTCTGCGCCGCCCGGTCCGCCTCCGAGGGCAGCGTCGGCCGGTACGAGATCATCGCAACCTGCGCCAGCGCCGCCGCGACGACCGCGATCCGTCCCCAGCCCGGCCCCTTGAACCGGCGCATCAGCGCGTCCAGCGAGATGCCTCCGAGCACGGCCAGCGCCGGCACGACCGGCACGAACGCGTTCAACGCCGCGCCCCACTTGAGGCTCTGCGCGAAACTGAACAGCAGCGCCCCGCCGAGCGTCCATCCCCACAGCGCGATGCCCGCAGACGCCTCTCCGAGGCCGGCGCTCTTCCGCATTTCACCGGGAACTGCGACCGCCAGCGCGCCCCAGAGCAGGATCCACGCCGACCCCAAGAAAGTCGAGGCCAGGTCAATTTTCGAAAACTCCATTCCCGCGGAGAACGGGACCTTGATCGTGTAGAAGGAAAACCAGCCGCCGCTCCACGCCTCCATCGCGACGAATATCGCCAGTGCGCAGGCCGCGAAACTCGCGCCCCAGATGATCGCCGTCCGCCGCGACCGGAACCAGAGAAACAGCGCCACCGCCGCCGGCGCAAAGATCGCCGCCTGTTTCGTAAAGACCGCCAGCAGCAGGATGACCAGCCCGCCGAGCGGAAGGCGGTTCCGCGAGACAGCGCGGTCGGCCAGGGACGTCCCCAATGCGAGAAGCAACAGCATCAACGCGTCGCTGCGGACCTGCTCCAGCCATTGCCCGGTCAGCCCGTAGCAGCAGAACACGAGCATTCCGCCGAAGAACGCCGCCGGCCAATTCTTCGTGTGCCGCCGCACGGTCAGCCCGACCGTGAGCGCCGCGCCGAGGACGCAGAGGAGGCTGAAGACCCTCGCCGCGTACAGCGACGGCCCGACGATCCAGAGGAAGCCCGCGAGGATCATCTCGTGCGCCGGCGGATAGACGAGCGAACGAAACGGCAGTTCGTCCGGCGAACGATAGGGCTGCTCGCCGTGGAGATACCGCATGCTGTTGTACAGCGTCACGCCCTCCACTACGCTCTTCCCCTCGTACGGATAAACGACGTAGGCCAGTGTCGCGTTCAGGAAGACGACGAAGTGGAGCAGCAACGCCGCGGCCAGCGCCGCCAGGAGCAGTTTCAGCCCTCGCGCGGCGGGCAGTCCGAACCCGATAGCGACGAGGACCGCCGCGCCGAATGCCGTCGCCAGCGCCGGGAGATTGAAGAAGATCGCACGCGCAACTTCCATGGCGGGGTAGTCTATCATTTTCGCGCCGCCGTGCGAAGCGAAAGGCGGATCATCTCGAAGTTGACAGGAGTTTATGGGCCTGATAGATAGTCGGCACGGCAATGGAACGCGGGAGGTCCGGGAGAATCCCTATGGCTTCGGCGATCGCGCGGACGGACCCCATGCCGGACCTGCCTCCGCAGAGCGGCGCTCGCCCCCTCGGTCGCACGCTCCTGGCGGGCGGGGTTTTCGCGGCGCTGACCTTGATCGTTTTCTCGGATGTGCTCTTCGCCCCGGGCGACGTCGTCCTCTCGACGGCGGGGGCGGGGGCGGACCTGGCGCATCAGTACGTCGCGTGGCGCGACTTCGGCTTCTCGGAACTCCGACGCGGCAATTTCGCGCTCTGGAACCCGTACCTCTATTGCGGCACACCGTACTTCGGCGGCTTTCAATCGGGACTGCTGTACCCGCCGAACTACGCGTACCTTTTCCTGCCGCTCGCGAAAGCGATCAACTTCGGCATCGCGCTGCATATCTTCCTCGCCGGGTTCTTCATGTACTTGTGGGCGAGCCGCCGGCGGCTGCATTTCCTCGCGTGCCTCCTCTGCGGCGCGCTGTGGATGTTCTGCGGCGAGCATTACCTGCACATCACGGCGGGCCATCTCTGCCGGCTGATCGCCACGGCCTGGATCCCGATCATCTTCCTCGCCCTGGACGGTCTCTTCGAGGACCGAAGCCCGCGATGGGCGCTGCTGGGGATCTTCGCCGTCAGCATGATGATCTTCGGCGGCGACCCGCAGTACGTTTTCTACACCGCCGTCGCCGCAGGGATCTACTGCGCGCTGTGCCTGGTTCGCGCCGAGCGGAGGCTGCGGATTGCGCTCGCGCTCCTCCTCATGGTCGCGGGCGCGGCGGGGATCACGGCCGTGCAACTCTGGACCGGCTTGGAGGCGACCGGGGCAAGCGTGCGCGGATCGAGCGGTGTGCCGTACGAGTTCGCCAGGATGTTCTCGTTCCCGCCGAGGAATTTCCTGACGCTCCTGGCGCCCGGCTTCTTCGGCGACGTGACGCATCTCAGGTACTGGGGCCTGGGCTACTTATGGGAGATGTGCCTGTTCCTGAGCGTGGCCGGGCTGCTGCTGGCGATTTACGGCACGGGCGCCGAGCGCGCGCGGCGGCGGTTCTCGATCACGATGACGCTGATCCTGTTGCTCCTCGCCCTGGGGGCGCACACGCCGCTGTTCCGGTTGCTCTACGATTGCGTGCCGGGGTTCAACCGCTTCCGCGGGATGTCGAAATTCGCCGTGCAGGCGTCGGCGTTCATTGCGCTGCTTTCGGGAATCGGGCTGGACCGCCTGCTCCGCGCGGCGACAGTGGACCGGCGGCTGGCGGCGGCGCCGGTTCTCCTCGGCGCGGCCCTGCTGATCGCGGCGGCATGGATCAGTGCGCCGGCGAATTCGAACGGACCCTCGCCCGGTTGGTGGCAGATGATGCGCAACGTCGCGGCTGCTCAGAAGATGGAGACCCGCGTCCCGGCCGGGTTGTACGACAACGCCGCCTTCGCCCGCGAGGCGCAGGGCCACGCCGCGCACTCGCTGCTGCTCGCGGCGCTCCCGTGCGCGTTTGCGGCCGCAGGGCTGCTCTACCTGCGTTCCACGCGGACGCTCGCCTTCGTGGTCGCGATCGTCGCCGCCGGTGAGATGCTCCTCTTCGCCCTGTCCATCCGGCCGACGTTCCACCTGGCCGAGAGTCAGCCGCCGGGGCTGAAGCAGTTCCTCGAAGCCCATCCCGGCGACTATAGAATGCTCATCCTGGACAACCCGGATGCCGCCATGTCATTGCACGCATACGGTTTCTGGGGATACGCTCCGCTCCTGTCCGGCAGGTACGCGGAGTTCATCTACGCATCGCAGGGAAGGAACCCGGACACCGCCACGTCGTATTTGCCGGACGCCTTCTCTTACGCTCCGATCTACAAGATGTTGCGTTGTCGCTACGTAATCGAGAGGCACGACGACCCGGCGCTGAAAGCCGGCGAATTCCCCAACCCGATGCCGCACGTGACGCTCATCAGGCAGTACGCCGTCGCGCAGGGCCGCGACAAAATACTTGGCGCGGTCCTGGCCCCTTCGTTCGATCCGGCGAAGGAGGTGATTCTCGAGTCGCGGCCGGATCCCGCGCCGGCGCCTTCCGGCGAACCGGGGCGGCTTAAAGTAACGCAGCCCACCACCGACTCCCTGGCCATTGAGGCCGATCTGGCCCAGCCCGCGATCCTGCTCGTCACCGACAACTACGACAGGGCCTGGCGCGCGCGAGGACTGCCCGGAAGCAGCCGGTCGCGGTACGAGGTGATGCCGGCCGACTACACGCTCCGCGCGATCCCGCTTTCCGCCGGGCACCACGCCATTCTGATGGAGTACGCGCCGAAGGGATTCCGGATCGGGCGTTGGATCTCCATCATTTCGGCCGCGGCGTACCTGGTCGCACTCGGTCTTACAGTGAAAAATGCAAAGCGCAAAGCCTGCCCGCCGGAGGCGGGTGCAAACTGAAAAATGAGAAGCGCCCGGCGCGCATCAACAACTTAATCAGTTCACTTTTCACTTTTCACTTTGCACTCTGCATTTTGCACTCAGCGATGAGGTCGTAACCATTCGATCCGATGACCGTCGCTCGGACGAACCGGCCGGGGCGCAGGTTCTTCCCCGACACGAACGTTACGCCATCCACGTCCGGCGCCTGCGTGCGCGAACGGGCGATCCACCGGTCACGCCGCCCCGGCGCCGGCTGTTCGACGACGACCTCGAACTCGGTCCCCTTCATCGCGCGGTTCCGGTCCAGCACAATCTCCTGCTGCGCGCGCATGAGTTCGCCCAGCCGGCGCGCCTTCGTCCGCCCGGAAAGCTGGCCGGGCATCGAGGCCGCGCGCGTGCCTTCCTCGCGTGAATATGCGAACGCGCCGAGGTGGTCGAAACGAAGCTCGCGCACCTTCTCGAGCAGTTCGTCGAATTGCCGCCGCGTCTCGCCCGGGAAACCGACAATGAACGAGGTGCGGATGGTCACATCAGGCACGCGCTCGCGGATTCGCCCGATCAGGTCGAGCGCCTGCGCCTGCGATACGCGCCGGCCCATGCGCCGCAGGATGTCGTCGTTCAGGTGCTGCAGCGGCAGGTCCACGTACGGGCACAGCTTCGGCAGCGCGCGGTACGCCTCGATCAGCTCCGCCGTGAAGTGCGCCGGGTGCGTGTAGAGCAACCGCAGCCAGCGCAGCCGCGGCGCCTCGGCGATGCGCGCCAGCAGTTCGTGGAGGCGCGGCGAGCCGGGCCGATCCGCGCCGTAGAGCGTCGTGTCCTGCCCGATCACATTCAACTCGCGCGCCCCGGAAGCGACCAGCTCGCCGGCTTCCCTGAGAATCTCCTCGGCCGGCCGACTCCGGAACGGGCCGCGGATCGCCGGGATCGCGCAGTACGCGCAGCGATTGTCGCAGCCGTCGGCGATCCGCAGATAGGCCGTATGGCGCGGCGTCAGAAGAAATCGCCCGGGCTCTTCCCGGCCATGGAGGCGCGGGCCGCCCCCGCGACGTCGCTCCGGGCGGCTTTGAGCATGGTCGAACAGGCCGCACGCGGCGAGGATCGCGTCCTGTTCGCCGAGTCCGAAAATCCCGTCTGCCTCGGGCAATTGCCGGCGCAGCGACCGCGCGTAGCGCTGGGCGAGGCAGCCCATGACGATCAGCTTCCGGCGCGGGTCCGCCTGCTTGAACCGCGACAGGCGCAGCACCGCCCGGATGGATTCCTCCTTCGCCGCGACGATGAAGCCGCAGGTGTTGACGATGAGGATGTCCGCCTCGTCCGGCGTTGTCGCGATGACCGCGCCCGCGACGGCCAGCTTTCCGAGGATGCGCTCGGAGTCCACGAGGTTCTTCGCGCAACCGAGCGTGACAAGGTGGATGCGAGGGCCGGTCTTCATGTTCCTTGCAATAGAGTGTATCATAAGTTTGAGCTCAACACAGAGACACAGAGGGCACGGAGGAACACTGAGGAATTTTTTTATGATTCACAAATACTGACTTTTTCTCCGTGTTTCTCCGTGCTCTCCGTGCCTCCGTGTTGAAGACGGTCTCTTTGCCGCCAGCCGACGTTGAAAGGCGACTCGAAGTGAAACCGGAAATCCGACGGACGGTCCGCCCCCGCAGCGAAGCGCTCCGCTGCATGCTGCGGGTCCGACGCGCGCTCCTGAAATGGTACGACCGCCGCCGGCGCGACCTGCCGTGGCGGCGCACGCGCGGTCCGTACCGCGTCTGGGTCTCCGAGATCATGCTGCAACAGACGCAGACGGAAACGGTCAAGCCGTATTTCCGCCGCTTCCTGCGCCGGTTCCCGTCCGTGCGCGCTCTGGCCGAAGCGCCGGCCGACGCGGTGATGAAGGCGTGGGAAGGACTCGGCTATTATGCCCGCGCCCGCAATCTTCACCGCGCGGCGAAGATCATTTCATCCGGCTTCGGCGGCCGATTGCCCGAATCGCCGGAGGACCTGGTGAAGCTGCCGGGCATCGGCCGGTCCACCGCCGGAGCGATCAGCAGCATCGCCTTCGGCCGCGATGCGCCGGTGCTCGACGGCAACGTCGCGCGCGTTCTCTGCCGCGTGTTCCGCGTCCGGCGGAATCCGCGCGAGAGCCGGACGCGCGAAAAACTCTGGGCGACCACACGGGAACTCCTGCCGCCGAACCGGGCGGGCGATTTCAACCAGGCGCTCATGGACCTCGGCGCGACGGTCTGCGTCCCGCGAAATCCGCGCTGTACCCTCTGCCCGCTTGCGACTTGGTGCCTCGCCAGGGCGCACGGAGAGCAGGACAAGCTGCCCGTGAAGAGGAAGCGAAAGCCCTCTCCTCATTACGATGTCGCGGTGGGCGTCATCCGGCGCGGGAAACGCCTGTTGATTGATCGGCGCAAGCCTGAAGGATTGCTCGGCGGGCTGTGGGAATTCCCCGGCGGGAAACGCAAGGAGAATGAATCGCTCGAACGCTGCCTGGCGCGCGAAATCCGCGAGGAACTCGGCATCCGCGTGAAAGTCATTCGCCCGCTCATAAGCGTACCGCACGCCTACACGCACTTCCGGATCACCCTGCACGTTTACGAATGCCGCAGCGTCTCCGGAGTCCCGCGCGCCATCGGCTGCGCCGAGTGGCGCTGGGTGAGGCCGGAGGAACTGGACCGGTACGCTTTTCCAAGCGCCAACCGCAAAGTCATCGCGGCGTTGCGGATGACGTTCAGAACCGCCTCACCCGGCGCGCGCCGATCGAGTGGGTGAAACTGCGGGATCTTTCGGGTTGCGTCCGCCATGCGCCGCAATCTCCGCATTCCGCACTCCGCATTCCGTAGCGTTGCAGGGCAAAGCGCGCGCTGATATACTTGTGGGGCCGCGTTCTGCTATGTTCTCCGATTCGCGGCGGAGCTTTCGCGGTCGGGCACAAAAACCGGAGCAGGATATCCGTGCCGGAAGAACGCATCCTGATCACGGGCAACGAAGCGGCGGGCGAGGCGGCGATCCGCGCCGGATGCCGCTTCTACTACGGCTACCCGATCACGCCGCAGAACGAACTGACCGCCTACATGGCCCACCACATGCCGGAAGCGGGCGGCGTGTTCATCCAGGCCGAGAGCGAACTGGCGGCCATCAACATGTGCTTCGGCACGGCGGCGACCGGCCGGCGCACGATGACTTCCTCCTCCAGCCCCGGCATCAGCCTCAAGCAGGAAGGGATCAGCTATTGCGCCGGGGCTGAGTTGCCCGTGGTCATCGTCAACGTCATGCGCGGTGGACCGGGACTGGGAAACATCGAACCCTCGCAGGGGGACTACTTCCAGGCGACGAAGGGGGGCGGACACGGCGATTACCACATCATCGTGCTCGCGCCGTACAGCGTGGACGAGTTCGCCGAGCTGGTGATGCTGGCGTTCGACCTGGGCGACCTCTACCGCACGCCCGTGATGGTGCTCGCGGACGGGCAGCTCGGCCAGATGATGGAGCCCTGCTCGTTCCGCGCGCCGCCGCATCGAGAGTTGCCGCCGAAGGATTGGGCGCTGACCGGCGCCGACGGGCGGCCACGGCGGATCGTCCGCTCCTTCTACCTGCCCGCCGGCGTGCTGACCGAACATTGCAAGCATCTCCAGGCGAAATTCGAGACGATCCGCCGGCGCGAGGTCCGCTACGAGGAGCGAGACGCGGACGAGGCGGACGTCCTCCTCGTTGCGTACGGCACCTCGGCGCGCCTGTCGCTGGAGGCGGCGCGGACGGCGAAGAAGCGCGGGCTGAAGCTGGGCCTCATCCGCCCGATCACCCTCTGGCCGTTCCCCGAGCAGGTCATCCGCCGCTGGGCGGAGCGCGGCAAGAAATTCCTCGTGGTCGAGATGAGCGCGGGACAGATGGTCGAGGACGTGCGCCTGGCCGTCGAGGGCCGCGCGCCGGTCGGGTTCGTCGGCCGCACCGGCGGCGGCGCTCCGACCACAACCGAAGTGCTCCAGGCCGCCGAGTCGCTGGCGCGCGTTTCATAGTCTCCGAAAAAAAGTTCTTAACCACAGATGAACACGGATGTGCACAGATACGGATTTGCGGGGATAAGTGAATACGGATTTCTTTTGCCTATGGCGTCTTTATCTTTAGTCTGTCTCCCTGCATTCTTCTTATCCGTGTTCATCCGTGGCGATAGGCAGCGCTCGCCAGTTCGCGCTATCGCTCTGTGGTTCCGAACGTTTTCGATTTCATGAAACTGTCGCTGGCAAGGACGTCGTGATGGCGAAATCGTATCACCGGCCGAAGACGCTGCTCCCGGCGCAGACGCATTACTGCCCCGGCTGCGGCCACGGCATCGCGCACCGGATCCTGGCGGAAATTCTCGACGAGCGCGGGATGCGGCCGCGGACCATCGGCGTCGCGCCGGTCGGCTGCGCGGTGATCGCGTACGATTACCTGGACATTGACATGACCGAGGCCGCGCACGGCAGGACTCCGGCGGTGGCCACGGGCATCAAGCGCGCGAACCCGGACAAGTTCGTGTTCACCTACCAGGGCGATGGCGACCTCGCCGCCATCGGCACGGCCGAGCTGATCCACGCCGCCAACCGCGGCGAAAACTTCACCATCCTCTTCATCAACAACGCCGTCTACGGCATGACCAGCGGCCAGATGGCGCCGACGACGCCGGTGAACATGAAGACCTCGACGACGCCGCTCGGGCGCAACCCGCTCACGGAGGGCTGCCCGATCCGCGTCTGCGAACTCCTCAGCACGCTCGAGCGCACGGCGTTCCTCGCGCGCACGACGATCACCTCGCCCAAGCGCGTCCGCGAGACCAAGCGGCTGATCGAGCGCGCCTTCGACACACAGGAGCAGAAGAAGGGCTTCAGCCTCGTGGAAATCCTCAGCCCCTGCACCACCTACTGGCGGATGCCTCCGACGGAGGCCATGGAGTACATCGAGAAAGAGTTGGTCAAGACGTTCCCGCTCGGGATCATCAAGGATTGGAGCGCGACAAAGCCGTGACCGAACGAGTCATCAGCGCGGGGTTCGGCGGCCAAGGCGTGATGACGATGGGCAAACTCCTCGTCGCCGCCGCGATGCGCGAGGGCCGCGAGGTGACCTACTTCCCCTGCTACGGCGCCGAGGTCCGCGGCGGCACCGCGTATTGCCACGTCGTGATCTCCGACGAGCCGATCTACTCGCCCTCGGTCGAGGAAGCGAACGCGCTGTTCCTCTTCAACCAGCTTTCGTACGACAAGTTCCGAAAACAGCTCGGCGTCGGCGGGCTGATGGTGCTCAATTCCTCGCTGGCGGAGACCGACCCGGCGCTGGAGCGCGCCGCGCGCTGCCGGTGCCTCCGGATCCCGGCGACGGAAGCGGCGAACGAAATCGGCTCGGTGCTCGTGACGAACGTCATCATGCTCGGCGCGTACTGCGCCGCGCGGAAAATCGTCTCCGCCGCCGCCGTGCTCGACGAAATGGAGCAAATGGGCAAAGGCAAGGCGCACCTGCTCGACATCAACCGCCGGGCGTTCCACAAGGGCGAAGAACTCGCGGAGAGAACTGAAAAGCGAGAACTGAAAACTGAAAGATGAAGGGGAAACAACGGCGCGCGTCAGTGCCGTTCTCTCAGTTCTCAGTTTTCAGTTCTCAGTTCTCAATTCGCAGCCTTCGCGGTTTCGGCGGCACCGTCCACCTTGCAGAACTTCTGGCTAAATCGGGACACAATACAATTATCGTAATTATATTGTGTCCCGATTTATCCCCGGGTTCTGGGACACTTTACTATCTCTTGTCATTTCATCTCAAGCCCACAGATTTCTGTCCAGGCTCCGATACTGTATCGCCTCCGTGACATGCTCCGTCCGAATTTCCTCCGCGCCGTCGAGGTCGGCGATGGTTCGGGAGAGCTTGAGGATCTTGTTGTACGCGCGGGCGGAGAGGGAGAATTGGGACATCGCGGCGGCCAGGGCGGTTTCGGCGGCGCCGTCCACCTTGCAGAACTTCTTGATCAGCCGCGCGCTCATCCGCGCGTTGCAGAAGATTTGACCGCCCCCTCCTTCGCCGAGGCTTCGGAGGGTCTGCGACTTGAGGCGCCTCAATTGCATCTCCCGCGCGCGAATGACCCGCTCGCGGATGGCCGATGACGGCTCGCCCTCCGCTGGGCTGCGCAGGTCGCGGTAGTTCACCGCCGGCACTTCCACCTGGATGTCAATCCGGTCGAGCAGCGGCCCGCTGATGCGCGACAGGTGTTGTTGAATCTGCCGCGGCGTGCAATGGCACTCCCTGCGCGGGTCGGTCAGGTAGCCGCACGGACACGGGTTCAGCGCGCAGACGAGGGTGAACTGCGCCGGGTACGTCACCGACATCTTCGCGCGCGAGATGGTGACGCGCCCGTCCTCCATCGGCTGGCGCAGCACCTCGAGCGTCTTCCGCTCGAACTGCGGCAACTCGTCGAGGAAGAGCACGCCGTGATGCGCCAGGCTCACGTCGCCGGGCTTCGGGTACGTCCCGCCGCCGATGAGGCCGATGTCGCTGACGGTGTGGTGCGGCGCGCGGAACGGCCGGACGGCGACGAGCGATTGCCGCGTGACCAGCCGGCCGTCCGCTGAGTACACCTTCGTCGTCTCCAGCGCCTCCTCCAGCGACATCGGCGGAAGGATCGTGGGGAACCGCTGCGCGAGCATGGACTTTCCCGCGCCGGGCGGGCCGATCATCAGGACGTTATGCCCGCCGGCCGCCGCGACGGTGAGCGCGCGCTTGACGTGCTCCTGGCCCTTCACTTCGCTGAAGTCCACGTCGTACCGCGAGTTCCTCTGCAGCGCTTCCTGGATGTCCACCCGGTACGATTCCATGACGACTTCGTCGGTGAGGAACCCTACGACCTGCTCCAGCGACTTGAGCGGGATGACCTCGATCCCTTCCACCACCCCGGTCTCTTCCGCATTTTCCTCGGGGATGATGATGCCGTCGAGTTTCGCCTCGCGGCATCGCAGCGCCATGGAGAGGCATCCCTTCACCGGCCTCAGCCGGCCATCCAGCGCCAGTTCGCCGGTGATCGCGTAGCGTTCGAGCTTCTTCGAGACGACCTGGTCCGAGGCCAGCAGAATGCCGACCGCAATCGGCAGGTCGAATGACGGGCCTTCCTTTCTCAGGTCGGCGGGCGCCAGGTTGATTGTGAGGCGGAAAACGCGGTAATGATAGCCGCTGTTCAGGATCGCGGCGCGGACGCGCTCGAGGCTCTCCTTGACCGCCGCGTCCGGCAGGCCGACCAGGGCGACGTGTCCGAAGTCGCTCTTGTTGATGTTGACTTCGACCTCGACCGGATACGCCTCGATGCCGTAGAGCCCGGCGCTCTTCACCGTGCCAAGCATAATCGCTCCGCTCTTTCACCCGCCGCTCGTAGTGTGCCCGCAAGGGCATACGTAGCTGCTAGCGGAGTTCGGCCATCACCTCGAAGTACGCCCGCGGATGCTTGCAGACCGGGCACCGCTCGGGCGCCTCGACGCCGGTGTGGATGTGGCCGCAGTTCCGGCACCGCCACGCGACCGGCTTGCCCTTCTTGAAGACGGCGCCGTCCTGGATGGACTTCAGGAGGAACTCGTACCGCTGCTGGTGCGCCTTCTCGATCGCGCCGATGCCCTCGAAAACCTTGGCGATCTCCTCGAACCCTTCCGCGCGGGCTTCCTGGGCCATGCGCGGATACATGGATTTCGTCTCTTCTCCCTCGCCGGAGGCGGCGGCCTTCAAGTTCGCGATCGTGTCGCCGATGCCGTGCAGCGCCTGCAAGTGCAGCTTGGCGTGCTCCTTCTCGTTGTCCGCCGTCTCCAGGAAAATCGCCGCGACCTGCTCGTAACCCTCCTTCTTGGCGATCGAGGCGAAGTAGGTGTACTTGTTCCTGGCCTGCGACTCCCCGGCGAACGCCTCGCGCAGATTTTTCTCCGTCTTCGTCCCTTTCAAGTCAGCCATTCGACGCTCCTTTCCTCTGATCTTTGTCCCCCGTGGACGCCCGAAAGGCCCCGGCCTCTCTTTTCCCGAATCGTACCACGTTCCGGGTCATTTCGCTACCGGTTTTGGCGCCGGCTTCGCGTACCGGAGCGGCCACGCGGCCCGCTCGTCGTCGTCCGGAAAGCGGGCCAGCGCCGGAAAGGGCACGAGCCGGCGGGCATCCGGCTCGATTCGTGCGACCTGGGGCACCTGAGCTTCAGGCGGCGAAGATATTCGATGCGGCCGGGCGGGCATCGGAGGAATTGGGCGCTGCGCCTTTGTCAGAAGGGCGAAGCCGGTTGGCGAGTTCCTTGGGCCGCGGGCTCTTTCGCAGGGCGTCTTGCCACGAGATATGCCCCAGGCGAAAGTGGGAGAGCAGAGAGGCGTTGAGAGTGGTCATGCCTTCTCCGCTGGCGCTCTCCATGGCGGAATAGATCTGCTGGATCTCGTTTTTCCGGATGAGGTTTCGCACGGCCGGCGTGGCGACGAGGAATTCCATCACCATCACGCGCCCGGGCCCGTCGCGGCGTCGCATGAGATTCTGCGCCAATATCCCCGTGAGGATAAAAGATAACTGGGACCGGGCCAGCGCCTGATGTTCGATCGGATACGCATCCACGATGCGGTTCGCGGTCTGGATGGCGTCGGTGGTGTGAAGGGTTGAGAGCACCAAGTGCCCGGTTTCCGCCAGGGTCATGGCGATCTGAATCGTTTCGAGGTCTCGGAGTTCGCCGACGAGGATAACATCGGGGTCCTGCCGCAGCACGCGGCGGAGTGCCTGGCCGAATGAGCGCGTGTCCTGGTTCATCTCGCGTTGGCTGATCAACGCCTTCTTGTGCCGGTGGAGGAACTCGATCGGGTCCTCAATCGTGACGACGTTGCAGGCCCTGTGCTCGTTAATGAAATCAACCATGGCCGCGAGCGTCGTGGACTTGCCGCTGCCGGTGGGACCGGTGACCAGAAAGAGACCATGCTCCACCATGGCGAACTTTTCCAGTTGCTTGGGGAGCCCGAGCTCCTCGAACGTGGCGATTTGGTCGGGAATGAGACGGAGGGCGATGGCCACGGAATCGCGCTGCCAGTAGAGGTTGGCCCGGAATCGGCCCAGGCCCGGGCGGGATACGGCGAAGTCCAACTCGCGCTCCGCCACGAACTGGTCCCACCGTTCGTTGTCGGTCAACTCCTGCCCGATAGTCTGAGTATCCGCGGAGGACAGAGGCGGCAATCCGTCCACCGGGATCATCTCTCCGTGAATGCGCATGACGGGGCTCTGACCGGCGACCAGATGAATGTCGGACGCCTTCCGGTCAAAGGCCTCGCGCATCAGATCTTCGAGCTGCATCGCCATATGTTCCCTACCCGAAACAGTTCTTTCCTGGTACTGAGAACGTCATCGCGGTCAGGATGTTGGAGACGACGATTGCGGAAAAGTCTCCAACGGGCTGGAGTTCCGTCTTTGCGCGCTGAATTACATCGTTGAGGCCACCGGTCCTTTGACCAGCAGGGCGCCCTGAGCGAAGTTGTCCTTGGCGTCAGGCAGTTTCTTCAGGTATTCCGCTATGCGTCGTTCGCGGTCTTCGCCGAGGCCGGACTTGAACTGAGGGTCATCCGCGCGCTGCTCGTCAATAAATTTGCGCAGGCCCTCAAACACCTTTTGGGCGCTGTCGTACAGTCCCAGGTCGTAATTGTCCGTCGCGAAATTGAAGGCGTCGAGGGCGCGCTCAGAGGCCACCTGGGCATACAGGCGCTTGGCTTCACGGTAGTTCCGGTCGGGGGCGCGGCCGGCCAGGGCCTGCTGGAAGAGGCTGTCGGCATCAGCAAGCATCTTCTTTTCGCGGGCTTGGCGGGCTTCCATCTCCTGGGCGCGCTTCGACTCCTCGACTGCCGAGCGCTGGCGGACAGCCTGAACGGTCTCGTACTGAGTCACCAGCGCGCCTTTGACGCGGTCGAGAAGGAGTTGTGCCTTCTGGAGTTCCTGCGGCTGGGCGCCGGCCGGCAGGGTGGCGATGAAGCCGTCGAGGACCTCCTTGGCCTTGGCGTACTTCCCCTCCTGGAAAAAGGCGGAGGCGCGGTCAACAGCCCCTGTCACGGCAGGCTTGACCGGAGCGGCGGCCGGCGGCCGGGCCGCAGTTGCCAAAGGGGCGGAGACGCGGCTAACAGTTCCTGCCACGGCGGGCTTGACCGGAGCGGCGGCCGACACCCGTGCCGCAGTCGCCAGACGGGCGGAGGTGCGGCCAATGGTTCTTCCTGTCACGGCGGGCTTGGCCGGAGCCTTGCCCGACGGCGGAGTCATCAGCAGGTATATGACTCCCATCGAAATCACCAGAAAGCACACTACGATGGTTGACACACGTTGCATGTTCTTTCTCCCTTACCTGTTGAAGCCGTATGGTCGAACGGCTTATGATAAGCAAAGCGTGTGCCCAAGGCCTGATTCCGGCGTCATTGCCAAACGCAGTCACACTAACTCACAGTGAATAAGGGACTTCTGATAAGGGCAAAACAGGTGGTTTATGAGACTCAAAAAACAGGCGCATGAAAACGGCACATTATTGCACTTATATGTGTATCATAAAAGCGCAAGAGGGGGTATTGGGTGTTCCAAGATATACCGCGTATACCATGTTTCCTGGCGCCGGCGGAGCGCTTGACCGGGCGGTTACTGCACCCTTTGAGGCCGGGCTGTCAGCCTAACCGACGCAAGGAATGTGGTTTATGGCTCGGAATAAGGCAGAAATCTGGGGGCGTGGAAGATGTCCTCGGATTAACCGGCTGTCCGGGGCGATTGGAGAGCGGCGTCGAGGGAAAGAAGCTCGCGCACCAGTTCGCCGTGAATGTCGGCAAACGGCACTGAGCCGCCCATGAGCGGGACAAAGCCGGCCGCGTAGCCGCCGCCTTTAGTTGCGGTTTCGCGGTCGGGCGCGTAGCCGAGGGTGTCGTTGGTGATGCCCATGACCAGCGGGATCGGCGCCCTGGCTTGCGCGACAACCTCCTGCTTGATGGCGCGGAAGGTCTCCAGGGGCGAGCCGAGGAACTCGATGGGGCCCAGGTGGATTCCCTGTACGTCCGTGGGCGTTTCGAAGGGCTGTCCCGCCTCTTTGGCCACAATCAGCCTGCGGAGCGCAATGACGTAGACCGTGGCAAGGCGGACGTCGGCGGCGGCGTCATCGGCATCCGGCGCGCGCAGGACGGATTCCTTCTCGGCGAGCATCGCGCGCAGTTTCTCCAAGTCCCAGTTCGCGCGGCGGAAGGTGACTTCGCGCAGGGCGCAGCGGATCGAGTTCACCGTCAACGGTTTCGCCGCTACGAGTCCCGCGCGCACGGAGCGCGCGTAGCGCTCTGCAATGACATTGAGGGCGCGGAGCGATATGTCCTCCGGGTGATGGACGAAGCAGGTGTTGACATCCCCTTGCGCGCCTTGCAGGAACAGGCCGACGGCGCCGGGGTTTTCCTGCTCGATCTTGTTCGTGGCCACGCCGCAGTAATCCCCGTGGATATAGCGCGTCTCTTCGCAGCAGACGACGGGATGGCAGCCGAAGTAACTGAAGAACCCGATGATCTTCCCGTCCGTTTGCGCCTTCACGACGTGGGCGGTGGTATCGGTGAGTTCGGGCCTGGCGGGCCGCCAATCGTCGCGCAACACTTGATTCGGGTCTTTCGGACGAACGTCGTATTCGCGGTTATACGACATCCCCTCGCACGGCACTTCGGCATGTGAGAGAGAGGCTTCGCGCAGGCGCTCGACGGCATCCACGCAGGCCCGAGCGATGCGGCCCGGCAGGATCTCAAGGTAAGGCGCGTCGGGATCGCCCCAGCCGATGGATCTGCCGGTGCTGGGGCCGCTGTGAGTGTGGGTGCAATGGAGCATGATGGCCTCGCCCGGGACGCCGGCGGCGGTTGTGACGAGCCTCCGAACCTCCTGCGCCATGGAGCGCCGGAGGCCGATCAGATCGCAACTGACAACGACGGCGGTCACGCCGCCCTGCTCCGCCGCCATGGCCCGCGCCCAGAGCCGGTCGCGCACCGCGATGGAGTGCCGGTTGCGGAATGGGCCAAAGCCGGAGAGTTCCACGCCCACGCGCGGGGTGATGTCGCGCCTGCCGAATCCGATTCTCATGCCGGTCAGTCCTTCGCCTTTGCGGACTTCAAGAGCTCGGCGCGGTGCTCGTAGATTTTCACGATGGCGTCGGTCAGGAGGCCGGCGCGCGCCGGCGGGCAGGCAAAGACGCGCCAGCCGGTCACCACGGCGCGGTCCTTCCAGAGGTCGTCGGCCACGGGCAGGTCCCAGCGCGCGGGGGTAATCGCTTTGACGTAAGCCGGACCGAGGTTATGCCGCCTCTTGGTGTGCGGGGCGTAGAGGTCGCTGTGCGAAAGCGGCGTGTAGGTAGTCCCGAAACCGACGCCCAGTTCCGCGGAAAGAGCGCGGCGGAAGGCGGCGCCGCTCAGACCATCGAACGCTTCCTTGTCGTACAGGAAGACGAAGCAGTATCCGCACTGGCGGGTGATGTGCTTGTCGCGGCGCAGCGGTGTGACGCCGGGCGCGGCGGCGACGGCCCTGTCGAGCGCCAGGCCATTGCGGTTGATCAACGGCGCGTTCTTCCTGAAGGCCGCCAGTTGGCCGCGCAGGATCGCCGCCTGAAAACTGCCCATGCGGAAATTCCCGCTGTGAATCCTGTAGCCGGGCTTGAACTCCCGGCCGCACGCCTTCAGGCTGAGGACCTTCCAATAGTAGTCCTCTTTCTGCATCAGCAGGCAACCGCCTTCGCCGCCGGTGATCAGCTTGGACATCTGGAAGCTATAGGAGCCGAAATCGCCCAGCGTCCCCGCCCCTCGGCCGTCCCACTGAGAGCCGTGCGCGTGGGCGCAGTCCTCAATGATGCGGAGATGATGTTTCCTTGCGATGCGCCGGATCGCGTTCATGTCGGCCATGCGATGGTAGAGGTGCACGGGAATGATGGCCCGCGTCCGCCGCGTGACGGCCTGTTCGGCCTTCAGCGGGTCCATGCAGAGAGTCTCGGGATCCACGTCCACCATGACCGGCACGGCGTTGATGTCGCACACCACCGCGGCGGTGGCCTGCCAGGTCAGGCCGGGGACGATCACTTCGTCGCCGGCGCCGATGTCCAGCGCCTCCAGGGCGACCTGCATTGAATGGGTGCCGTTGGTGACCAGGGCGCAAAACCTGGACTTGTTGAACGCCGCCCATTCCTTTCGGAAGGCCTCGGCCATGGTCCGGGTGGCTTCCGGCCAGTCATCCCACCCGCCGCTCCTGTATGCGTGCAGGAGATATTTCAACTCAAGGTCGCGCCGCCGCGCCAAGCGCGCGCCGCGCAGGAGCCCGGCGGCAACGGGAACACCGCCGAGAAGGGCAAGCTTGCTCACGATACTTCTCCCTCATCTGAGATCGTGCGCCGACACATGCTGCGGCCCGGACCATCCGAGATTTCCCAGGCGGAGGTTGCCGCCGCCCTCCACGCGAGAGTCGGTCATCAACTGTCGCAATCTAGCGATTGAGGTCAGGCCTGTCAAGTTACAGTGGAGAAGTTGCTTGACCGCATACAATTCGAGGGTACAATGTCGTCATCGCAAGCGGACTGTCCTTTGGAGGACGGTCAAATGGGAAATTCCGGCTAAGGCAACCGGGCCGGCCGCGCCCGGCTTGCGGAGTGACATAGGGGCACTTCCAGAAAGGACGAGGAAAATATGTTCAGACCAGGAAAGGCATGGCTGGACACCGATGGCAACGTCATCCAGGCGCACGGCGGCGGGGTCAACTTCTTCAATGGGCGTTACTACTGGTATGGGGAGAACAAGACCGGCTGCAGCGCAAAGCAGTCAGAGGGGAAACCGTGGCATGCCGGGGCTAATTGCTACTCTTCGTCCGATCTGTATCACTGGACCTTAGAGGGAACGGTGTTGGCCCCCCTGTGCCCGGATCTGCCCGATGAGCTTAACCCGCGTCAGATCATGGATCGTCCCCACGTTCTTTTCAACAAGGCGAATGGAAACTACGTGATGTGGATGAAACTCGTGCCGGCTGACTGGCGAGACCAGCATGTCGGTATTGCGACGTCGCCCTCTCCGACCGGCCCGTTCAGTCTGAAAAAGGTGCTTCACCCCAACGGCATGTCTGCCGGAGACGCAAATCTGTTCGCCGAGGCCAAAGACGGAAAGGCGTACTATGTCTTCGAGCGGCCCCACACCGAAATCGTGGTAGCCGATCTGACTGCCGACTACCTGAATACAACCGGAATGTATAGCTGCCATTTCCCTCAACCGGGGGATCCGTGGGGGCGCGAGGCGCCGGCCATCTTCAAGCGCAAACACACGTATTACATGATCACATCGGGAACCACCGGATATCGTCCCAATGAAGCGCAGTGGGCCAGCGCGCCTTTAATCCATGGTCCCTGGACCGTCCACGGCAGTCCCTGCATCGGCAATGGAAGCGGCACGACGTTCGACTCCCAGTTCACGGCGGTATTCGAACTGGCCGATCGGCCCGGATGCTTCATCGGCATGGCAGACCGCTGGAATATCGAAGACATTGAGGCTTCGACTTACGTCTGGCTGCCCTTGCAGTTCAGAGACGGCATTCTCGTCATTGAATGGCTCGATGAATGGGATTTGTCCTGGTTTGAGAAGACACACTAGCAGACCCCTGATGACCCGCAAAGAGCGCATGCTGGCCGCAATGCGCCACCAGCCGGTGGACCGGGTGCCGCACGCGAGCTACAACCTGCACCCTTACGGCGCGACGGCGCACTCGAAGGACCCGTCGTACGCACCCTTGCTGGAGAAGGTCCGCGCAGACGCCTGTGCGTTCATCAAGGCCGGCATCGGCGGCATCGAGCTGGGGCTCACGCGCCGGCACGAGGGATTGAAGGAGACTCGCGCCGAGGGGACGGGCGACGCGCGCACGGTCACCACAGTCCTCCACACCGCCAAGGGAGACCTGACCCGCGTCAAACGCGCTCCGGAGAACAAGCCCGACAGGATCACCAGGCCGTTCATCGCCTCGGAGGCGGACATCGAGCGTTACATGTCCATCCCTTATGAGCCGCCGCAATTCGACCTCGCGAGCGCGCGCGCCATCCAGCAGGCGGCCGGCGACGCGGCCATTGTCTGTATCATGTTCCCCGACGCGATGGACTCCGTCTCGGAGCTCTTCGATTTCGAGGACTTCTGCTTCCGCTGCGCCACCGACCTGCCGGCTGTCCTGCGCTTCATGGACTGGGCCTCCGAGCGCTGCGAAGCGAACATGAAGCTGCTGCTGGAAGCCGCCCGGGGACCTGCCCCCGGAGGCGACCGGGGGACGGAGCTGGTCTTGCACACGTGCGCGGCCGAGAACTGCACCCCGCCGATGATGTCGCCGGCCCTTTACGCCAGGCTGGTCACGCCGTATCTCCGACGGCTGATCCGCCTGGCGCATGACGGGGGAATGCTGACGGCGCTCCACTGCCACGGGCGCGTCCGCGAGGTCTTCCCGGAAATTCTCCGCGTCGGCGCGGATTTGCTCGAGCCGATCGAGCCGCCGAACCAAGGGAATATTACGCTCGCCGAACTGATGCGCCAGGCGGGCGGCCGCATCTGCCTGATGGGGCACATCCAGGACCAGGAGTTCTACACGGCGCCGCCGGGGTTCATGACCAGGCGAGTGGAGCAGATCGCCAAGGTCGTGCGGGGCCGCACCGGCTATATCATGTCCCCGACCTGCACGCCGTTCGAGTTCCCCTGTTCCGAGATCTACCGGCGCAACTATCTTGAATGGCTGGACGCGGCCGAGCGCCTTCTCGCGGCGGCCTGACCGTACTCAAGTGAAGTTTCTATCCCTGGGTTATGCATGCGCCTTCAGGCAACTTCGGACGTGGGCAAGCCGACCGCGGCGCAACGCCAAGTCCTCCCGGCAGCCCTGATCGTGGTCGTTACGCTGCTGGTCTATATTCCAGCGATCCAGGGCGGCTTCTTCTGGGACGATCACAGTTTTCTGGTTCGCAGTGAACTCATCCATGCCCCGGACGGCCTTCGGCGCTTCTGGCTGACCACGGAGGCGCAGGACTACTTCCCGCTGACGTCCACTTTGCTATGGGTCGAATGGCGGCTTTGGGGGACGTGCGCAGCCGGGCATCACGTGGTCAACGTGCTGCTCCATGCGGCCGCCGCAGTGCTGGTCTGGCGAGTGCTCCGAAGGCTGAACGTCCCGGGCGCGTGGCTGGCGGGGATGCTCTTTGCAGTCCACCCGGTGGCGGCGGCTTCGGCCGCATGGGTCACCGAGAGCAAGAACACGCTGCCGATGGCGCTATGCCTGCTTTCGCTCCTGGCCTATCTGACGTACGAGGAGCGCGCGGAGCAGCCTGGCGGGCCGCCGAGACGCTCGAGGGGCTGGTACGCGCTGGCGATCGCGCTGTTTCTCCTCGCCTTGCTGGCGAAGACCTCCGTGGTCATGCTGCCGGCGGTCCTCCTGCTCTGCGCCTGGTGGCGGCGCGGGCGCATTTCCGGGAAGGCGCTGCTCCGCTCGCTCCCGTTCTTCGCCCTGTCGCTGGGCTTGGGGTTGGTGACGATGTGGTTCCAGAAGCACAACGCCATCGGCGCGGCGCTGGTCCGGCCGGAGGGGTTCTGCTCGCGCTTAGCTGCGGCCGGATGGATGGTTTGGTTCTACCTCTTCAAGCTGCTGCTCCCCCTCGGCCTGTGCGTCATCTACCCGCGTTGGGAGGTGGATGGGACGAGTTTCCTCGCGTTCGCGCCGCTGGCGCTTCTCGTCGCATGGCTCGCGCTGCTTTGGCTGCGCCGAAAGGACTGGGGCCGGGCGCCCTTGTTCGCGCTGGCGTACTTCCTGATGATGATGCTGCCGGCGCTCGGGTTCGTGGACATGGCTTTCATGAGGCTCTCGTTGGTGGCGGACCATTTTCAATACGCGGCAATGATCGGCGCGGTGGCCGTCGCCGCGGCGCTGTTCGGCCGCGGCGCGGCGGCCGCAGGCTGGAGAGGCCGGGCGGGCAAGTTCGCCGCTGCCGGATGTGTGGCTGTGCTGGCGGGCCTGACCTACCACCGCGCAGGGCTGTATGGGGCCGAGGAGCGGCTGTGGAAGGACACCCTGGCGAAGAACCCGGCGCCTATCGCGGCGCGGCTGGCGTGGCACCACTTGGGCGACACGTACGTCCGCGCAGGCCGCTACGAGGAGGCGCTCGACAGTTTCGACCGCTGCATCGCGCTCGAGCCCGACTCCGCCGATGCGTACTACGATCGCGCCATCCTCTACTTCAACCTCGGCCGATACAACCGCGCGATCGGCGATTACGACAAGGCCATCGAGTTGAACCCGAACTCCGCCGCCGCCTATAACAACCGCGGCAATGCCTACGCCGCCAGCCATCAGTTGCAGGAGGCGATCCGAGATTACGAGAAGGCGATGGCGCTCGAGCCGCGCTCCGCCCTGCCCTATTTCAACCGCGCGAATGCCCGCAGCCAGATCGGGCGGACCGCTGAAGCGATCCAGGATTTCAGCGAGGCGATCGCGCTGAAACCGGAGTATCCGGAGGCGTACAACAACCGCGCGGCGGCATATTTCGAACTTCACGAATACAACAAGGCCCGGTCGGACATCCAAATGTGCGCGAGGCTCGGCGGCCAGCCCGAGGTGACTTGTCCGGCGCTGGTCAAGGCGCTGATGGAGGCCCCTGAACAGAAAGTTCCCCGATAACGGCTACGTCCAGGTCTTCATTTTCCCGGCACTCTCAAATCAAGGTCTTCCGGATCAGCCAGACCTTGATGACCTGGGTGAGGACGAGGTAGGACAGCAGCGTCAGGATCAAGAGCGGCCAGTAAAGCGGCGGGAGGGCCACGAGCTTGAGGGACGACGCGACCGGGGAGAACGGGAGGTACGCGCCGATGGCCATGACGGTCGCGGAGGTGAGGATGAGCGGCCAGCTGGCGCGGCTCTGGATGAAGGGAATCTTGTTCGTGCGGATGACGTGGATGATGAGGGTCTGCGTCAGCAATGACTCAACGAACCAGCCGGTCTGAAACAGGGAAACGTGCGCGGGGTCCTGGCATTTGAACAAGTAGTACATCATGGCATAGGTGGTGTAATCGAAGATGGAACTGATCGGACCGATGAAGAGGATGAAGCGGCTGATCTCGCCCATCGTCCAGGGGCGCGGCTTGGCGACCTGCTCCGGGTCCACGTCGTCGGTCGGGATCGCGACCTGGGAAAAATCGTAGAGGACGTTGTTGGTCAGGATTTGAAGGGAGGTCATGGGAAGCCAGGGGAACAAGATGCTGGCGCCGAGGACGCTGAACATGTTGCCGAAGTTGGAGCTGGCGCCCATGCGGACGTACTTGACGATGTTGGCGAAGACCTTGCGGCCTTCGATGACGCCTTCCTCGAGGACGAGGAGGCTTTTTTCGAGGAGGATGACGTCGGCGGATTCCTTGGCGATGTCCACGGCGGTATCCACGGAAACGCCCACGTCGGCGGCGCGGAGGCCGGGCGCATCGTTGATGCCGTCGCCGAGGAACCCGACGACGTGCTGGCGGCTCTGGAGCGCCTTGATCACGCGCTGCTTATGGGCGGGCGAGAGCCGCGCGAAGACGGTCGTCTTTTCCGCCGCCTCGCCCAGTTGCTCGTCGGTCATTGTCTCGATCTGGCCGCCCAGGAGCATCACGTCGGTCGGCAGACCCACCTCGTGGCAGACCTTGCAGGTGACCAGTTCGTTGTCGCCGGTGAGCACCTTGACGGCGATGCCGTGCTTCTGCAGCGCGACCAGCGCCGGGCCGGCGCTCTCCTTGGGCGGGTCCAGGAAGACCATGTATCCCTTGAGGACCATGTCCTTTTCGTCCTCCCTGGAATAAGCGTTCTTCTGTTCCAGGTCCTTGTAGGCGACCGCCAGCACGCGGAATCCGTCCTCGCACAGCGCGTTGTGCTCCTCGCGCATGTCGTCAACGAAGATTTTCTCCATCGGATAGAACTTGCCGGCGTACTCGAATTGCGAACAGCGGCGGAAGATTTCCTCGGAAGCGCCTTTGGCGATCAACCGAAAGCGGCCGTCCGGGGTCTTCACGACCACCGACATCACCTTGCGCTGGAAATCGAAGGGAATCTCGTCAACCTTTTCGTACCCGGAGATTATTACTTCCTTGGGGTCCGCCTCGTGGGCCAGGATGGCCCGATCCAATACGTTTTTCAGCCCGGTCTGAAAATAGCTGTTCAGATACGCCATTCCCATGACTTCCTCATTCTCCTTGCGAAACACATTGAAGTGTTTCACGAGAATGACGTGGTCCATCGTGAGCGTGCCGGTCTTGTCGGTGCAGAGGATGTCCATCGCGCCGAAGTTCTGGATGGAGGGCAGGCGCTTGACGATCACTTTCTTGCGCGACATCGCGATGGCGCCCTTGGAGAGGCAGACGGTCACGATCATGGGGAGCATTTCGGGCGTCAGGCCCACGGCGACGGAGAGCGCAAAAAAGAAGGCGCTCTTCCAGTCATGCTTGGTCAAGCCGTTGATCAGGAACACCAACGGGACCATGACCATCATGAAATGGACCATCAGCATGGTGAAACGGCTGATGCCCTTGTCGAAGCTGGTCGAAACCTGTTGCGTTACGATGGCGCTGGCCATGTTGCCCATGTACGTCCGGGCGCCGGTCGCCACGACGAGCGCCATGGCGGTCCCGCTTTCGACGGACGTGCCGAGGAAGCAAACGTTGGCCAGGTCCACCGGCGAAGTGGCCCCGCCGTTCTGCAGCGCGCTGAACTTCTCGGTGGGCATGGACTCGCCGGTGAGGAAGCTCTGGAGCAGGAACAGGTCCTTGCAACTGATCAGGCGGACGTCGGCGGGGATCATGTCGCCGGCGGCGAGTTTGATGAGGTCGCCGGGGACGAGTTGGCCCAGGGGCAGTTCACTCGCCTGGCCGTCGCGGACGACCGTGGCGGTGACCTTGATCATCGCCTTGAGCTTGGCGGCCGCCGAGTCGGCGCGCACCTCCTGGGTGAATCGCAGCGTGACCGCCAGGACGAGCAGCGCCAGCATCACGTATGCGCCGGCGCGGTCGGAGGGCTCGTCCGCTGTGAGGTAAGTCACCGTGGCGAGAACGAACAGGAGGATCACCAGCGGATTGATGACCGCCTTGCCCAGGATGGCAAGCCAGGTGTGCTGCTTTTCCTGCCCCAGGGTGTTCAGCCCGTACCGGTCCAGGCGGCGCTGCGCCTCTTCCTGCGTGAGCCCTTGCGGCGAGCTCTGAATCTTC
>Ga0181533_1000613_pt1 | contig 48066 bp, 30 predicted proteins | sample PEATcosm2014_Bin_45_FD_119772 | JGI IMG/M metagenome (GOLD analysis project Ga0181533, IMG submission 119772) | Peatland microbial communities from MTU Mesocosm Facility, Houghton, MI, USA - PEATcosm2014_Bin11_60_metaG | ecosystem: Environmental > Terrestrial > Soil > Wetlands > Peat | place... | reverse complement strand
CATCGCCGCCATGCCGTAGAGACCGTCCGAGACGCCGCCCACGAAGTCGGTCTTGCCCATGCGCTGCACCGCTTTGGGCACCAGCGGCTCGGGCCGCTGCTCGCAGGTCGTGCCGGGCACTCGGCGCCAGTCCCACACCGGGAAGATGTCGCGGTACTCCTCGCCGGTGCGGTAGAGGAAAGCGGCGCCATCGGCAATGTGGTGCGTCTGCTTGTTTTCGCCGCCGATCAGGCTGTCCGTATTGAGCAGGCGCGTCGAGTACATGCGCGCTGACGTGAAGTAGCCAGCGCGCTCATGCGCCATGTAGTCCGACCTCCAGAAGTGCCGGTTGCCCACGAGCGCCGGCGCCGACGCCTCTCCGCGAAGACGAGCGGCAAAGTCGGACAGTTCCTTCTGGCGCGGACCTGGCAACTTCGCCATGCGTTCTACGGAGTCCACCAGGCCGCGGGCGTCCTTGCCGCGGCGCACGAGCTCCCGGCCAACCACCCCGTAGTCGTAGATCTTTCCGCGGACCATCCATTGCTGGCCGTCGAGCATGTAGCGCTCCAGGAGCCGAATCTGCTCGGACGAAGGAGCGAAACGGCTGCCCTGGGTGAATGCGACCCAGCGCGTACAGTCGTCGGTGAAGTCGGCGCCGTATCCGCCGGCGTAGAGCACGGCGTCGTGCTGGTGAAAACTCGCGTCGGCCTGGATTCCCTCGTGGCCGGGAGCCGCAACGTGAATCTCGGCAAAGAGCTGCGTCAGCGCATCGCTCAGTACTTCAGCAGAATGCTCCAGAAGACCTCGATAGGCCTGATTGGTGGCGAGCCATACCAGGTTGGCGCCGGTGCGGAGGACTGGGTGCGCTTTCTCCAGGGTGGCTCGGTCGAGGATCTCCACGCCCTTGGCGACCTGCACGGGAGTCAGATCCTGCTCCAACATCAGGAGGGTCACACCCAGGATCTTGGGCACGCCGATCATGTTGATCCACCAGCCGGGGCCTTTGAAGTCGTGCTGCAGCCAGTAGTCGAGCGCCGACATCAGCTTTACCTTGAGTGTCGGGCTGCCCTTCGTCGAGGCATCGCCGCTGCAGTAGGCCGCCGCCATGGCTCGGACGCGCGAAAGATGCTCCGTCGCGTTCCACTGCTGCTGATAGTCCACGTCGGCCCACGACCCATCGGCGGCAAGGGTTTGGGCGAGGCGCTCTCCGCCCTCTGAGACTCGTCGTGCTGCATCAGCCCCCTTGGGCTGCAGCGACACGATCAGTCTCTGTTTCAGAAGATCCATGTCCTTGTCTCCCGTCAACGACTCCAGAAAGGGCATCCTTCCTCTTACCGGCCTCCGATGCCGCCTAACCCGGAATTTCCCAGATGGCTGCTCTCCACACGACGGCCAGCCGTCAAGCGTCGGATTCTGACCGTCAGAGTCCTGCTTGTCAAGCGAAGTCGCGCGGCGAAAGAAAGCCTGTGCTCCGGGGTTTATGGGAGTCCTGGATGGCCAGGCGTGTCTTGCGCCCGATGAATCCGGCCGCCGACCGAAAAGGCGGAAAGAATAGGGTTAATGTCCGGAATGATCCCGGCATCATCTCATAATGCGGGGCTCTGGGCCCGAAGCTCGTGAAGACGTTTCACGGCTGCTCGGTGGTGCGCCCATTTATCAGAGCCGAAAGCTGAGATGACCTCGCATGGGAAATCGCGGCAGAGGGAGCAGTTGTCCAACTTCTTCTGAAACTTGCAGCAGACGCGAATCTTGCAGTCCGCGTGCCACAGATGATCCCCTTCAGCATGGCAACCGTCGCAGTCCTTCGGCCTTTGAGCGCAGGACTCACAGTCAAGCCCACAACATGCAAGCTTCATTGCCCGGTCCTTTCCTCTCGTAACTCTGGCTGAACTGGACAACGCGCAGCCGCTCAGCATCACCATGCCGATACAACCCAGGCGGTGAAGAAACTCTCGTCGGTTCATCATGGGAATTCAACCGGGACTTGCCGCTTGCTTCTCCTACGCAGGAGAGTTGGCTTTCAAACATGACATTGTACTCTCAAATTGTCCACCGTCAAGCAATGCTTCGGCGGTCTGCCAGCCTGGAGGCGATACCTTAATGCCCCTGACAGAAGGATGCGCGGCTCAAGAGCTTCAAGGGTGAGCGTGCGGCGACGGCGCGACCGTGTTCGTGATCCCATGACAGCGCTCTCCTACTCCTGAAGCCCGAACGGCCCCCTATCCGAGTGGGTGAGATCCACGGCCCGTTGCTTTGTTTTGCAGGACTATACCCGCGCGTTTACGCCGGTCAAGCGCCTTTTCGGAATGACTCCTTCACTTCCTCCTCGGTCAACGGCATGTTCGTGGGCGCCGGGCGGACTTTCAGCTCGGTCGGGTCTACCGACCCCACCGAGGTGCGGCGTTGACACTTGCGCGAGTCGGCTGTATTCTGAGGTAGCTTCAGCGGCCGCTAGAGAGGCCCCAGAGCGGTCAAGCGGAGACACGGCATGATAACGAATGCGGCTTATGCGTTCGGTCGCGTCCTGATCCCGGCTCTTGGGTGCATGATGGCGGCTGCCGTGCCGGCGACAGCGGCGCCTCCAGCGGAGGTCAGTCCGATCGAGGCGACCGCCTTTACCACTCCTTACCGGCTGCTGGAGCTCGCCCCGGACACGGGCGGGGTGATCGGCAAGGTCCACGTGGAAGAGGGCGATGCCGTCCAGTCCGGCCAGATCCTCGTCGAGCTCAAGGCCGAGATGCTCAAGGCGGAGTTGGCCGTGAGCAAGGCACGCACGGAGTCCGCCCGCGTCCAGATCACCGCGAGTCAGACGACGTACGAGACCCGCAAGACGGACTTCCAGCGCGTCAGCACGCTGTATGAAAAGAAGGTCGCCTCCTCCGAGGATTACGACAAGGCGAAGCTGGAGATGGATCTGGCGCAGCTCTCGATCTCAAACGCCCAGGCGGAGTTAGCGATGTACGAGCACGCGGCGGAACGCGACCAGGAAGCGATCAACCGGACCCAGATCCGCGCGCCGCTCGCCGGAGAAATCCTGCGGATCAACAAACGCGAGGGCGAGGCGATCCAGGAACACACCTCGCTCCTCACCATGGCCTCAGTGGATCCGCTCTACGTCATCTGCAACCTCCCGATCGCCACGGCCGGCCGCGTCCGTGTCGGGACAAAGGGCTCCCTGACACTCGAGAACCGGCCCAACGACCCGCCGCTCGAATGCGCGGCCATCGTCGTAGACGATGTCGCCGACGCTGCCAGCGGAACGTATCGCGTCAAGCTCAGTCTTCCGAACCCCGGCAATAAGATTCCGGCCGGATCCAAAGGAACGATCCGGTTCGGCGCGCCAGGCCCCTGATCCCTCGATAGAAAGGACTAGCAATGGCGGAAGCGAAGAACCCGGCGACGGAGGCGAACCAAGGCGTTCTGCGTCTGCGGACTGAACGGACCACGGTCGCTTACAGTAACTTTGCCGTGACGAGTTCGTCCAATGAAGAAGTCAGTGTCATGTTCGGCGTGCATCTGCCTCCTGCGCGCCAGGCGCGCGAGGTGGAGGTGGAGATCAGCCATCGGATCATTATGACCTGGCCCTCAGTAAAGCGGCTCGCGATCGTCCTGGGCAACCTGATCCAACGGCAGGAAGCCGCTTACGGCGTCATCAACGTCCAGACTCAGCCGTCGCCCGACCCGTCGAAGAAGGCCCCCGCAGAGGGAACGACCGGATTATGACCGGTCCAGAACACTCTGCGCCGCGTCGGGATGCCGCGCCAGGGGCGCCCTCCGTCGGGAGCGAAGCGCGCATCCCGATCCTGGCTTACATTGAGTCGCTGGAGCAAAAGGCGCTGGGAGGCGCATCTCTCGAGGCCATGACGGCGGAGATGCTGCGCGTTTTCGTCTCCCTCTCCGACGCCTTGTACGGCGTGTACTGGCGTTCGGGCGGCGATCCCGCCGCCCCCGCCCCGGTCTGCCAGTTGACCCCGCGCGTCTCCGAGCAGGCCGCGCACGGATGGCGGCCGTCGCTGGCCGCTCTCGCCGCCTCGGCCGCCGAGCAGGCGAAAGTTTGCCGCCAGGCTGTGAGTGAGCCGGCCGACCGTCTCATGACCGGACAAGGATACGTCGCGCTCGCCATCCCCCTCCGGGGCGACCCTGCCGTGGGCGGCTGCGTGACGGTCGTCGTCCGGCAGGGACACGCGATCACGACCGACGTGGGCATCGCGATGCTTCGACTGCTGGGCGAGTTTCCCCTCCTCTATTCGGCTACGCGCAACGCGGCGCAATTCGAGCAATCGTATAAGTCTCTCTCGGCGGTCTGGAGCCTCGTTGCGGAGATGCTCGCGTTCACGCACCCGAACGACCAAGCGCAGGTCGCCGTCAACCGGGCGAAAAGCGCCTTTCACGCCGATCGGGTGACGGTCGGTTTTGTGGACCGGGGCAAAGTGACGATTGCCGCGATCTCCGGCGAAGACGCGGTGGACAAACGCAGCAACATCGCCCGACTCATTCAAGCCGCGCAGATGGAGGTCGTCCTGGCCGGTGAGCCGGGGCAGTACTCCGGTTCCGTCGCGGGCGAGGAGCGTCTGACGCAGTTCAGCCGAAACCCCGAGCACGAACGTCTGGCGAAGGGGGCGAACTGCGGCATGGCAGTCAGTCTGCCGTTGCGCTGGGAGAAAGAGATCGTCGCGGTCTGGACGTTCGAGTTCGCCCGGACGGCGCTCAGCGACAGCGACCGCCGGGCAATGGACATAACGGCCGGGCAGATCGGGCCGCTGCTTCACCTGGCGCGGGAGAACAGCCGCGGACTCTGGCGCCGCGCGTGTGACACTGCCGAGGCCGGCGTGAAGTGGATTTTCAAGAAAGAGGAACCTTGGCGCCGGGCTGCGGTCGCGGCGGGCATGCTGCTGCTCGTGGCGATGGCCTGTCCGTGGAAGTTCAAAATCAGCGGGAACTGCGTCCTGGAGCCGTCCTTCCGCCGGGTCTACGGCGCGCCGTTCGACACCACGATCAAGGCTGCTCCGCTTCGGCCCGGCGATCTCGTAGATCCGGGCCAGACGGTCGTGGAGTTCGACCGAGAAGAAGTGGAGGCGCAATTGCGCGAGGCGCGAAGCAAACGCGTCGCCGCCGAAAAGGAAATGATGACCTACCTGACCGAGCAAAAAGTCTCCCAGTATGCTGAAGCCCAAGCCCGTTGCGACGCGCTCGCCGCGCAGGTTGAGCTGCTGGAGCGGCACTTGGCGCGGACCACCGTCAAGGCGGACTTCGCCGGAATGATCGTATCAGGCGACCTGAAGCAGGACATCGGCCGCACGGTGCGCCTGGGGCAAGAGCTCATCGAGCTGGCGCCTCTGAACGAACTGCTCCTGCAGGTCGAGGTCGAGCAGGGGGACGTCGTGTACGTGAAAGAGGGCCAGCGCGGGCAATTCACGGCCAAGGCGCGGCCGGGCGTTGCCATGCCTTTCGTGGTCGCCCGCGTGCACCCGACGCCCGAGGTGCGAAAAGGGGAGAGCGTCTACGTCATCGAGGGGACGGTCGCCAATACGGACGGCTGGCTGCGCCCGGGGATGGAGGGCGCGGCAAAGATCACCGTCGGCTGGCGGAATATCACCTGGGTCGCCACGCGCAAAGTCCTCAACTGGCTGCGGCTGCGCCTGTGGTGGTAGGGCGGCGGAGGCGGAAGCAGAGCGAGACATGGCCAGCGCGAAAACGCCGGATTACAATATTGGGGGCGAACTGGAATTCGAGGAGTACGCGCCGCAGATGCGGCTCCTCCGGCCTCGCCTGCGCCCGGACGCTGAACCGATGCCACAGCGCTTCCGGGGCCGGACCTGGTTCGTGCTGCAGGATCCCGTCACGCTGCAGTTCTACCGACTCGGGCCGAATGAGCGGGAGGTGATCGCCCAACTCGACGGCTCAACTTCCCTCGCCGAGATTCACGATCGGCTCAAGGCCAAGTTCGGTCCGGGAGCCCCTTCCTTCCGCGAAGTCGCTCAGTTCGTCACGGCGCTCCGCCAGGCGAACCTCACGCTGCCGGACCCCGGAGAGGAGCTACGATGGACCGTGGAGCGCTCCGCTCGGAAGCGCCGCGATCGCGTCAAGCAATACCTGGCGAACTTCATGTACCTGACCCTCCCGTTGTTCGACCCGGAGCGGTTCCTCGCGCCGGCGATGCCGTACCTTCGATGGATATTCACGTGGCCTGTCTTTATCCTCTGGCTGCTCACGGTCGGATCGGCGCTCTTCGCGTTCGCCTATCACTTTCACGGCCTGGTGGAGCCGGCGAACGGCATCCTCGCGCCCGGGAACCTGTTTTATCTCTACCTCGCGTTCATCCTCATCAAGGCGTGCCATGAGTTCGGCCACGCCGTCGCCGCGAAGGTCTACGGCGCGGAGGTGCACCGGATGGGGATCATGTTCCTGATCTTCATGCCGACTCCGTACGTGGACGTCACTTCCATCTGGGCGTTCCCGCGCAAGTGGCCGAAAGTGCTCGTCGGCTGCGCGGGGATGATGACCGAACTCTTCATCGCCTCGCTCGCGCTGTTCGCGTGGCTGCAGCTGGAAGAGGGGGTCTTGCGCACGATCCTCTACAACATGATCTTCGTCGCGAGCGTGTCGTCCGTCCTCTTCAACGGCAACCCGCTGCTGCGTTACGATGCGTACTACGTCCTCGCGGACCTGATCGAGATCCCGAACCTGCGCCAGCGCTCCAACCAGTTCATTATGCAGGGCCTTCGGCGGCGTCTGATCGGTGAAAAAATCCCGCCCCTGGAGACCACCCCCCGCGAGCGCGCCTGGTTCCTCGCCTACGGCATCCTCTCGGCGGTCTATCGCACCGTCATTGTGGTCGGCATCATCCTGTATATCGCCTCCAAGCTCTTCTTCATCGGCTTGGCGATGGCGACGGTCGTGGCGGCGTTATGGGTCATCACCCCCGTGGTGAAGTTGCTCAAGTACATCTTCCATGACAGCGCGACGCGTCCCGTCCGGGGCCGCGCCGTCGGGCTTTTCGCGGCGGCCGCGGCGGTTCTCGTGCTCGGCCTCGCCGTCATCCCGGTGAGCCACGGCGTCCGCGCCCCTTGTGTGATCCAGCCGGTTGAGCGCCAGGTGATGCGCGCGGAATGGCCCGGTTTTGTCTCCGAGGTTCGGGCGCGCGACGGCGAGCGCGTGAGGCGCGGCGACGTCATTGTAGTCATGCGGAACGAGGAACTGGAGTTCGAGCTCAAGGGGCTGGCCTCGCGCGTCGAGGAGTCCGCCGCGCGGCTGAGGATGTTGCAGACGAGCGACGTGGCCGGCGCCCAGGCGGAGGAGGTTGACCTGGCGAGACTCAAGCAGGATCAGGAGACGCTCCGGGGACGGCTGGAGTCCCTGACGTTCCGCGCGCCGTTCGACGGCCAGGTCATTGCGCCGGAACTGGAGCATGTCGCGGGAAAGTTCGAGCAACTGGGCGACGTGGTCTGCGAGGTGGCTTCGCTTGAGCGGTTGCGCATCGTGGCCGCCGTGGACACCGCGGACATTGCCGGAATACCCGACGCGGCGCGGCGCGACGTGCGCATCAAGTTCCGCTGCCTCCCAGGCCAGATCTTCGTCGGCGCCATCGAGCGGGAGCATCCCTCGGCCACGTATGCGCCGCCCCCTGTTCAGCTCACCTCCGCCGCCGGCGGGCCGATCCTGCTCGACCCGCATGCTCAGCAAGACCAGCGGACGCTGTCGCCTTGGTATCGCGTGGACGTGACCCTGAAGCCCGGGGTCGAAGCCCCTCCGGTCGGCGCGGCCGGGACAGCGCGATTTGTCGTCGGATACGAGCCTATCGGCCGGCAACTCTGGACCGCCTTCCGGCAGATGCTTCATCGGCGGTTCCTCATCTGACGGCCCGCCGCTTACGCCGATTCCGGCGGTGGAGCCGCCCCTGCGCAGAGACCTCGGCCATCTTTCGACCGGGCTCGGTTCGGCTAACCCCACACCGGCGATCCGAGAGTCCCCTTCATCTCTTCGAGCTTCTTGTCATATTCGACCAGCTCGAGCCGCATACGCAGGTGGCGGTGCTCGATCCAGCGCTGCGCCACCCGGAATAACAGGACAGCCAGCGGACTAACAGGGCCACAGCCGCGGCCCCTGGCCCGGTTCAGAAGCCACGTCGCCAGCCACTTGTTCCATCGGGAAAGCACGTCGTCTTCAAGACACAGGTAGAACTCGTATGTGCCGGGATCGCCCTGTCGCCCGGCGCGACCGGCAAGCTGGCGGTCAATGCGGCGCGCCTCGTGGAGTTCCGTCGCCAGCACGTGCAGCCCCCCCATCGCCGCCACGCCGGGCTCCAGCTTGATGTCCACGCCTCGGCCGGCCATGTTGGTGGCAATGGTCACCTTCCCGCGGGAACCGGCCTGCGCAATGAGCTGCGCCTCGATCTCGTGATTCCGCGCGTTGAGCACGTTGTGCGGAATACCCTGCTGAGTGAGCACCAGGCTCAACGCCTCGCTGCGACGGACCGAGCGCGTACCGACCAGGACGGGACGCCCCGCCTCGCGCAGTTGCGCGACGCGAGCGACAATTGCCGCGTGTTTGTCTTCCCAGGTGGTTACCACTCGAGTCCGCAGCGCTTTCCGACGCAGCGGGCGATTGGTCGGAATCGTGACCACGGCAAGCCCGAAGAGCTTGCGGAATTCAGCGGCCGCGTCCACGGCGGTTCCGGTCATGCCGGTGAGCTTGCGGTAACCCCTGAAGTAACGCTGAAACGTGACCGACGCCAGCGTGCGGTTTTCCTCGGTGACGATCAGCCCTTCCTTCACCTCGATCGCCTGGTGGAGGCCAAGTGACCAGGTTCGGTCGGGGAGGATGCGACCGGTGAACTCATCCACGATGGCCACTTTGCCTTCGTCCACGAGGTACTCCCGATCGCGGAGGAAGAGGTGCTCCGCCCGCAGGGCTTGCTCGACCAGGTGCTCGAACGGGCGATTGGGCGGCAGGCGCGCGGCCGCCGCCTGACGCGCAAGGGCAATCCCCTGTGTCGTCAGTTCGACCTTGCGCTGCGCCGATTCGAGAATGAAGTCTCCGCCCTCCTTCAATTGCAGGGCCAACTCCCGCGCCGCGCTGTAAGCCGGGGTGTAGGGTGACTCGACCCCCTCGCGGTCCGAGATGATCAGCGGCACGCGCGCCTCGTCAATGAGGATGCTGTCAATCTCGTCGAGCACGGCGAAATGGTGCTCACGCTGGAGGCGGCTCGCCCCCGCCGCGCTGCTGAGGCGGTGCGACTCGAACACCCCTTCGGCAAGGCCGTTTTGGGGCCGGTGCAGGCGAAGGCGGTCGCGCAGGTAGTCGAAGGCGAATTCCTTATTGGTGCCGTACGTGATGTCCGCCCGGTAGGCGTCCATCCGCGCCTCCTCGCTGAGGCCGTGGACGAGGCAGCCGACGCTCAGGCCAAGAGCTTTGTAGATCGGCCCCATCCACTCCGCATCGCGCCGGGCGAGGTAGTCATTGACCGTGACGATGTGCACCCCGCGCCCCAGCAAGGCGTTCAGCGACGCGGTCATCGTGACCGTGAGCGTTTTTCCCTCACCCGCCTGCATCTCGACAATCCAGCCCCGGTGCATTGCCGCCGCGCCGAGCACCTGCACCTCGAACGGCCGCATGCCCACCTGGCGTGAAGCGGCCTCGCACACGATGGCAAACACTTCCGGCAGGAGGTCGTCGAGCGTCTCGCCATGCGCCAGACGCCGGCGCATCAGCGCTGCGGTCTGGCGGAGTTCCTCGTTACGTGCGTCAGACGCGCGCGCCGCGTACGCGCTCACGTGATCGGGGACCGCACGGAGCGCCCGCAGCCGGAAGCGATTCGCGATGCCGTATGGAATGTCTGCGAACATGTTATTCTTTGCCGCCGCGTCCTGCCCGCCGCCCGGCTCCATGGCCTGCAGTCGGACCGGCCAGGGGATCGGCAGGCGTTGTTTACCGGCTGCGAGGCAGGGCCACTGTTCCGAGCCCGGGCGTCGAGACGCCCCGCCTCTCGAGCAGGGAGCCCTCGAGGCGATATAGTTCCACGAGCGCTTTGAGGTGATTGACTACAGCCTCCACCTCGTCAATCTGGCTGGCGATGACGTCTCGCTGGGCCTGGGCGACCAGGAAACTCGTGGATTTGCCGACGTCGAACTTTTCCCTTTCGGCCCGGAGCGCCTCCTGGCGGAGTTCACGGGTCGCTGTGGTGGCGGTGATCTGCTCCTTCGCCTTTTCGACGTCCACGTAGGCGGTCCGGACGTCCACCTCGACGAGTTGGGCCAGATTGTCCACGGCCCGCAGCGCCTGCTGCTCAGAAAAGACGGCGCGCCGCTCCTGGGACCGCTCGGCGCGCGTCAGCAACGCGTACTCGAACTTCGCCCCGGCACTGATGTCGTAGTTCTTGCCGTCAATGTTATGGAAGGTGTTCCCGAACTCGGTCGCATATCCGGTCGTCCCGAGTGTGACGAAGAAATCGAGCTTCGGCAGCACGCCGTTCTTCGTCTTGACGATGTCCAGATCAGCGCGCTTGACGCCGAGCCGGGCTTCGTTGAGGTCCGGCCGTAGCCGGAGCGCCACCTGCACGTGGTTCTCCACCGCTTCGAGCGGCGCGGTCGGCACGAACGGCTTGTTGAGGACCGCGACCTCGCGGGACCAGGGGTTTTCTCCGTCGGGGTTGAGGAGGCGCAGCAGCTTGAGCCGGGTCTTGACCCGATCGCTCCGCGCGGCGATCAAGTCCTCGCGGCGTTTTGCCACCTCCGCCTGGGCCGCTGCGCGTTCGGTTTCCGGAAGCTTCCCCACTTGGATCTTCGTGTTCGTCTCGTCGAGCTGCTGTTCAGCCACTTTCACGGATGACTCGAAAATCTCCACTTTCCGGATCGCGAGCGCGTAGTCCCAGTACGTCTCCTCCACTTGGGCGACGAGCGCCTCGGCGAAGCCGCGAAACTCGAACTCCGATATCTGCGTGTCAAGCCGTGCCTGATGCAGGTTGACCAGGTTGACAGCGACCCCCGCGCCGCGCAGCAGGGACTGCGTTACGCTGGCGCCGGCGCGCGTGCCGGCGAGGTTAGAAGGAAAGAGCGAGTTGTTCTGATAGCTCGTGCTCCCGTCGAGGCTGAACTTCGTGCCGGTCGGCAGCAACTCTTCCAATGAAAAACCGCCCGCGTAGGAGGTCACGTCGGTCTGCTGCAGACCGGGTTCTATCTGCAGCGGGAAATTCAGCGATTTGGTGCGGCCGATGTTGAACTCCCCCGACAGGACCGGGTCGAACGCCGCGCGCTCAACGTCCTCGGCCGTGCTGCGGATTTGCGGGGTCTCGCGCTGGACGCGCAGTTCCTCGTTGTTCTCGAGCGAGAGGACGATCGCGCCTTCGACCGTCAGGGAAATCGGTCCGGTCGGCGACAGCGAGGGCCTTTCCATGACTTCGTCCGCGCCCTTCTCCGCCGCGGCCTGCGTGGTCGGCGCGCGCTCCAGGGGCTCCAGCGGCGCCGGCGCAGCCGATTCCTGGAGCGCGGCATCTTCGCTTGTGCATGCGGTCATGCCTGCGCAAAGCGAAACCACGATAAGCAAAGAAGCCGTCGCAAGGCATGCTCCTCGGCAAGCCATAGCGTTTCCCCTCCAATCACGCATCGCACCTGATGGTCGTCCAGACCCATTTCTCTCTTGAGCAAACCCGCGTACTTGTAGAACTCGTGCAAGGCGTCGTGTGCTGCATGGTCGGAGCGTTTGGCCCCAAGGACAACAGAGTTGCCGTACTGGTCAGGCGCCAGAGTGTCAATACGTCCCCTCTGGCGCCTTTGACCCTTCAGCACAGGCAACTTCTGCCGAGTGGAACGACGGAAAGGATACGCTCTTCACTGAGAGCAGGTCAAGCCGGAAGCCAGGGGGAGATTCGATGTGAGCATCGGTGTAACGATTGGTCGTCGCCGTGGACTGTTCCCTGTCCCGCAGGCGCAGGACGAACTGCTCGGCCGCCGCTGCCGTCAACATCTTACGCCCATTTATTCAGTTGCGAACGCCCTTCTATCAATCCCCCTATTAACAGCGCCTTTCCCGTCGGCGTGGTCGTGTCCACAGCCTCGTTCAGGGACACGAACATGTTGGCCCCGTCTAAGCGTTGCCAGGGGCCATGGAACGCCTTTAGTGCAGGTCGGCCAACTCCTGGCTGACCGGCGCCTGCTTGCATACCGCCCCGGGCAGGAGCGCCCGACCTACAGGTTTTAAAAAAGCTTCCAGAATCGGGACACAAAAGTGTGGGACAGGAAGCGTTTGAGAGGGCTGTGAAAAACGTTACCCGTCCACCTGCTTCGCACGGAAAACGATCAGCCACTGGGCTGAGCTTTGTCGCTCTGGGGCGGGATGGATCGCGGCGCTTCCTGCACAGGCTGATTCGCCCACGCCTTCCATCGGTCGAAGTCCTGCCTGCTCCACACACCTCCCTCCCATCGGTCCTTGATCTTGTCGAAAAGCTGCTTTGCCGTCTCAGAATCCCCGGCGATGCAGGCGAAGTAGCAATATGAGTTCATGTCCCAGAAATAAGTGGGATTGCGGCGCAGGCTGGCTTCAAAACCGCGCTTCATGCGCTCGTAGGATATGCTGGTGTTCTTGAAGAACTCTTCCTTCTCGGTCCAAGCCTGCGACCGCGCGACGGACATGTAGAGAACGTCGCCATCGTCGCCCCCGCGGGCGTCGGCGGCCTGGGCGACGAACGCCTCCCACTCGCCCTTTTCGCCATACCATCGCGGGAGAAGGAAATACGCCTTCGCCTCGTAAAGCCCCTGGTAGTTCGGATCCAGCGCGATACCCTTCTGGAACGCTGCGTCCAATTCCTCCTTTGTCCAGCCCTGGCCCAGCGCCACTTTCATGATGACGCGATACAGTTCCGCATCGCGGACGGGGAGTTTTTCGGCGTCTTCCAGAACGGTGCGGGCTTTCGCCAGGCGCTCGCGCATCAGGCGCCATCCGTCCTCGGTCACGGTGTAGGCATACCCGCCGCCGCGCGCTTTCCACGCCCACTTGACGTATGTGTCCCCCAGGACAACACGGGGCGTGGGCGATTCTGGGAAGGCCTGCTGCCATTTTTCGATCTTCGCAATATATTCCTGCCAGACGGCATCCGTGACGTTCCTGTCGAGCGAATCAAGACGTTCGTATAAGAGGCAGAGCTTCGGCCAGCCGCTGTAGAAGCCGGTCTTCTCCTTCCGGAATTCGTTGGCAAGGCTCTCCAATTCGTCGAACTGCTCCTGCCAGACCATGAGGACCAGGTTGGCATGCGCGGGCACGGTCGCCCCGTGGGAGGGCTTCGCGCAGAAGGGAAGCGCGCTCACTGACAGCGCCACAAGAAGCCGCGCGGTCCACAATTTCGCAGCGCCCCTGCGGGCTGCTGGAAGCTCGCTCGACTTCGCAAGGCGGAACATTCGGAGGCCTCCTGAATGAATGCGCACTACGGAACTCACGCTCGTCCCTCCGAGGACGGCTCTCCGCCAAGCGTGGAGATTGTACATGCCAAGCACCCGTTGTCAAGGCCGTTTCTCCCCGTCTTGCAACCTGCGAGAGCCTTAGACGGCCCTGAGCAGGCACCCATCGTCGTCAAGCCCCCTCCGAGAATTTCGCTTGACTCCACCCCATGAGCGGATTAGACTCACGGATGGGCTAACTGATGTTCGAGGTGTCGGCGTCTCCCGGCTGCGATTGGCCCTGTCAACAAGGGGGACCGAGATGGAACAAATCTCTTTCACGCTCAATGGCAGGCCTGTGACCGTCAGTACAGACGGCGAGAGGATGCTCCTGTGGGTCTTGCGGGGCGATCTGGCCCTCACCGGGACCAAGTACGGATGCGGCGAGGGCTACTGCGGCGCCTGTACCGTCCTCGTGAACAAGACGGCCGTCCGCTCCTGCCAATACCCGCTGCGAAACGCCGCCGGAAAAGAGGTCATCACTATTGAGGGCTTGGCCACGGACGGGAAGCTGAACGCGCTGCAGGAAGCCTTCATCGAACAGGACGCCCTCCAATGCGGCTACTGTACGCCCGGCATGATCCTCAATGCGTACAGCCTGCTGCTGAGCAACGCTCGGCCCTCCCGGGAAGAGATTATCGAGACCATGGAAGGAAATCTGTGCCGCTGCGGCGCACATGCCCGCATCATCCAGGCGATCCAGTCCGCGAGTGAGAAGATGGGAGGAGTGACCAGATGAACGAAGATGAGATCATGGAGCGCGATTTCCGCGACACGGTCACTCTGGGTCTTGTCAGCCGCCGGGCCTTTCTGAAGGGGTTGGGCGGCGGGATCATCATCCTGATTTCCCTTGACATCCCCTCCGTCCTGGCGGGGCAAGCGGCCAGGAGGGGGCAGGCGGCCGATTTCAACGCATACCTCAGGATCGGGCCGGACGGCCGGGTCAGTTGCTTCGTAGGCAAGATTGAGATGGGGCAGGGAGTCATCACCTCCCTGGCCCAGATGCTGGCCGATGAACTGGACGTGAGCGTCGAATCGGTTGACATGGTCATGGGGGACACGGCGCTCTGTCCGTGGGATATGGGCACCTTCGGCTCCATGAGCACCCGTTACCTTGGGCCGGCCCTCCGGGCGGCCGCAGCGGAAGCCAGGGTGGTCTTGATCGAACTGGCGGCCGAGCGTCTCGGCGTGCCGAAGGAGCGCTTGCAGACCAAGGACGGCGTGGTATTCGACAAGACTCAGGAGAGCGTGCGGGTCACCTACGCGGAACTCGCCGGAGGCAAGCCGATCGCGCGGCACCTGTCGGGGAAGGCCGTCCTGAAAGCCGTATCCGAGTTCAAGGTGATGGGCAAGCCTATGCTGCGAAGGGACTCCCGGGCCAAGGTCACTGGAGAGGCCAAGTATGCCGCCGACATCCGCCTGCCCGGCATGCTGTACGCCAGGCTCCTCAGGCCCCCCGCCCACGACGCGAAGCCGACCAAGGTTGACACCGCTGCTGCCGAAGCCCTGGAAGGCGTCCAAGTGGTCAAGGATGGCGACCTGATCGCCGTCCTTCACAAGGACCCGGATGCCGCAGGGAAAGCTCTGGACGCGATCAAGGCCGAGTTCGACGTCCCGAAGGCCGAGGTTGACGATGTGACCATCTTCGACCATCTGGTCAAAGGCGCGGGGGAACCTGACGTCGTGGCCCACGGGGGCGACATCGCGGAGGGGCAGAAGCTCGCGGAGGTCACGGTCGAGGCAACCTACCTGAACAGCTATGTCGCCCATGCCCCCATCGAGCCCCACAGCGCGGTGGCGCAGGTCGAGGGGGGCAGGGCGACAGTCTGGGCGTCCACTCAAACGCCCTTCCCGCTTCAGGGCCAGGTGGCCGAGGCCATCGGACTCCCGGCGGAGAACGTCCGCGTCATTGCCCCGTTCCTGGGCGGAGGATTCGGGGGCAAGGGCCGCTGTCTGCAGGCCGTTGAGGCGGCCAGGCTGGCGAAGCTGGTCGGGAAGCCCGTCCAGGTCGCCTGGACGCGCGCGGAGGAGTTCTTCTACGACACGTTCAGGCCGGCGGCCGTCGTTAAGATCAAATCGGGGATGGCCAAGTCCGGCGCCATCGTGCTCTGGGACTACGGCGTCTACTTCGCCGGCGAGCGCGGCGCGCAACAATTCTACAGCATCCCGCACCATCGCACGGCGTCCTATTCCAAATGGAGCGGCGAGGGCAGCGCCCATCCGTTCGCCACCGGCCCCTGGCGCGCGCCGGCCAACAACACCAACACCTTTGCCAGGGAGTCGCAGATTGACGCCATGGCGGCCAAAGCGGGCATAGACCCTGTGGCGTTCCGATTGCAGAACCTGACCGACCAGAGGATGGTGAGAGTCCTCAAGGCGGCGGCCGAGGCATTCGGCTGGACCCCGGCAAAGGCCCCCAGCGGCCGCGGCTTTGGCGTCGCCTGCGGCGCCGACGCGGGTACGTACGTGGCCTCCATGGCGGAGGTCCAGGTGGACAAGAAGACCGGGCACGTCCAGGTAAAGCGCGTGGTCTGCGTCCAGGACATGGGCCTGGTGATAAACCCGGAGGGCGCGAGATTGCAGATGGAAGGCGGTGTCACCATGGGCCTCGGTTATGCGCTGAGCGAGGAAATCCGCTTCAAAGGGGGCCGGATCAGCGACCGGAACTTCGACACGTACGAACTGCCTCGTTTCCCCTGGGTGCCGCAGATCAAGACGGTGCTCGTGCCGGCGGACGACCAGCCTCCGCAGGGAGGCGGGGAACCGGCGATCATCTGCATGGGCGGCCTGATCGCCAACGCCATCCATGACGCGACCGGCGCCAGGCTGTTCCAGCTCCCCATGACCGAGGCGCGCCTCAGCAAGGCCCTGGCCGCGCGCGCCGGCCGGCCTGCCCTCGTGGTCTGACCGGGGATCTGAGCGGTTTAACGTAGTTACTGCACGGCCAGCCAGGAACGGACAAACGCCCAACATCCAACGCCGAACGCCCAACGTCCAAGTCTGCCGCTCGGGCCGCGCGAGCACTTGGGCGTTGGACGTTCGATGTTGGGTGTTCGAAGTTGGTCGCGGAAAAGTGTACCGAGCCATCGAAGTTACGTCGTAGCCTTTGTGCGCCCCGATACAGCGCTTGTCAAGCCGACACCGTGTGACTTTTACAGCGACGTCGTCCGTTCTGCTGGACCTAATGCCGTACGAGAAGGCCCAACGGGGCGCGCCAAGACGCGCTCGTCGCACAGCCGGCGCTGCGCCAACTCGCGCCCGCGACTGGCGCGCGGCGCTGTCGGGGTCATCGGGTGGGTGATCGTCTGCTTGTCGCAAAGACCGGCGCTTCGCCTGCTCGCGCCCACGACTGTCGCGGCGCTCGGCCTCGCCAGCCGTAGCCTTGGCGAAGGCCGAGGCGACCGTCAAAAGCCTGGCCACTGCTGCGAAGAAGGCGGTCTAGCGAAACGGGAGCGGGCCGAAACGCTCGTTTCGGCCCGCTTTCATCGCCCGATGAATAGGCCCGCTATCGCCCCCAGCAGCACCAGCCATGCAGAGTTCAGCCTGAACCCAATCAAGAGCACGGCACTGGCCAGTGCCACGGATGCAGACGCCCAGTCAACTATCGCCGCTCGTCCCAGTTGCCAGCCGACTACCGCCATCAGGGCCAGTGAGGCGGCATTGATCGAGTCGAGTACGCACGCCGCTGTGGGGGAACGACGGATGCGAGGGATCAGCGGGCCACTTACGGACACTAATAGATAGGCCGGAAGAAAGATGCCGACCGTGGCCACGACAGCGCCGCTCGTGCCGGCCAATATGTAGCCGACGAAAGTCGCTGTCGTGAAAACAGGGCCGGGCGTGACCTGTCCTACAGCTATCGCATCCAACAACTGCCTTTCGGTCAGCCAGTGCAATCGCTGCACCAGGTCCGTTCGCAGAAACGCCAGCAGGACGTACCCGCTGCCGAAGACTACAGCCCCCAGCTTGAGGAACACCAGGAACAGCTTTCCCAGGCCGACGGCTTGACCGGTGGCAGCCAGGCTGGTTGCTGCTGACGCGGACGCCGTCGGCACAGAAGCCAGAACCGCGAAAGACATCGTCGCAGGCTGCCTACTCCTTCTGATATAGCGCGCTGCAAGGGCAAGCACGGCGGCTGAGGCCAAGATCAGCACAGGTTCCAGCCCCATGATATTTGCAACGGCGGCGGCGATAGCCAGCGCGGCCAGCCAGCGGGTCTTGACGGCCGAGCGGCCCAGCCGCCATAGCGCCTGAAGGACAATGGCGATCACCACCGGTTTGATCCCGTAAAGGAGGCTGGCGACCTGCGGCAGCGCGCCGAAGCGAACGTAGGCCCAGGCGATGGCCCCCACGAGCAGCGCAGCCGGCAGAATGAAGCAACCACCGCCAAGCAGAAGCCCGACCCATCCCGCCTGATTCTGGCCGATGTAGATGGCCATCTCGCTGGATGTGGGACCGGGGATGAGATTGGCCGCGCCCAGCAGGTCCAGAAACTGCTGACGGGTCAGCCACTTTCGCCGCACTACGACTTCGTCCTCCATCATGGCGATGTGGGCGGCGGGGCCGCCAAAGGCGGTTACGCCCAGCCGAAGAAAAAGCGCGGCGAGCTGCTTTGGTGTTGCTTTCCGCGCCGCTGAGGTTGGGGAAGGGGACGCAGGTTCTGCCGGTTCGGCCATCGGTGCTACTCCTGCGACGCCGGTGGTAGAATCGAATCCATCACCCTGCGCTGCGACTTGGTTATCAGCCGGTCCAGGGACCCGCCTCCTCCACCGACAATGAGGAGGAAAAGCAGGCTCATGAACATGGAGTAGTCTGTGCGGGCGGGGTCCTCCATCGCAAAAAAGCCGCTCTTTAGAAGGATGGGTATCTTGGTTGTGGCGATGGCCACGCTGATGTTGATGAGTAGCAGGATCGCCCCGAATCGCGTAAGCAGGCCGAACAGGAGCAGCAGCCCGCAGACGATTTCAACCGTTCCCACGAACGGGGCCGTGAATCCCGGAAACGGAATACCGATCCGGGTGAATCGCCCCGCGCCCCACTGCTCGACAAAGAGGAATTTCTTGATCCCTTCGATGAAGAATACCCCGCCGGCAAGGAACCGAATTACTATGGCGGCAGCCGGAGCCTCGCTGCGAAGCAGTCTCGCCGCCATTGAGAATGGTTTCGTCATGATTTCTCCTTTCCCCTCGGTTCTCAGTGCCCCAACAGCCTTGGCATTTCATCGTCCCATTGCGTTCAGCTGTTAAATGTCCCATTCTGAGCCCCAAAGGTCGCATTGTCAATGGCAAATCATGCGGTGTATTCGGGAAAGTTGCCCGTCATCAAGTACGCAAGCCGTATTCTGTAACAGGATACGCCCACGCGCGCCTCTCGCGCGCCTGACGGGAACGAGGATTCGGAGCGGCTTACCGTAGGTCCGTTTGGCCAGCCATGAACGGACGAACGCCCAACCGTTCGACAGGCTCACGGCCCTGAGCAACGTCGAAGGGCATCCAACGCCGAACGCCCAACGTCCAAATCTGCCGCTCCGGTTGCGCGAGCACTTGGACGTTGGACGTTCGATGTTGGGTGTTCGAAGTTCATCCGTAGTTGCGCATGGGTGTCCTCCGATTCCGGAATTTCCCGCTTGACGTGGACGCCCCCAGTCGCCAGAATACGACGCTTGATGCCCGGCCGTCGCGTGGAGGGCGCACATATGGCATATTCAAAGTTAGGCAACAACAATATGAAAAGGATCGTATGATTATCGGCGATCTCACGCGTCTCTCGGGAACGTACACCTACTACCGCCGCGGAACGAATGAGTTTTTCTTTCCCGATCTTATGCCCGATCGCGGCGGCGCCAGCGGCTTCATCCCATTCGCAAAAGGAGGGCTTTTCCGCGCCGAACCTGTGGGTTGGAAAGGCGGCTCGCTCTACGATGTCGGCCTTGATGTGTTCATCGCCCTGAAGACCGCTTGTTTCATTGACCGCGTCGTCATCGCGCAGGACACGGCATCATCTTCGGCGTTCGCGGGCGTGACGGCGCTGGTCTCGTGCGACGGCAAAACGTTCCGCACGGCGGGCCGGCTCGACCCAGGCGTTCGCGGCATGATTGACGATGAGGCCGTCGTCGTCCCGCTCGGCGTGACGGCGCGCGTGCTGGTCATGCGCTTTGCAGCCTGCTTCCGGAACATCGTGTTCAAGAACATGGCTGTTTTCGGCCGCGAACTCGACGCGCCGGTCATCTATCCGATCCCGGCGAAGATCGAATATACCCGCCGGCGCGGCCATCCGCCGCCGGTGAGAATTTCAGGAATAGTCACCGGCGAAAACGCCTCGGAGGATACGACGTTCGCCGCGCGCCTGCTCGCCGAAAAGATCGCCGAAGATTTCGGCGCGCATATCCCGATCGTGAAAGAGACGGAGATGGCCAATGCGTCAGGGATGCTCATCCTCAGCAAGACGGGCGAGATCAAAGCGCTCGCCGGAAAATTATCCGCCGTCAGGCCCGAAGGCTATGCGCTTCGCGCGGACCAAGAGACCGTCCGGCTTTACGCCGCCGACCGCCGCGGGCTGGTCTATGGCGTAGAGACGCTCCTGGCGCTTTTACGCGCGTCCGGCAGCGTGCAGCGAGTGCCCGCCTGCGCGATTGACGATTATCCGGCATCAGAAATGCGCGGCGTGCATCTGGGTCTGCCCTGGCGCCAGGATATCCCGTTCGTCAAACGCCTCATCCGCCACGTGCTCGCCCCCACGCGCATGAACACGATCTTTCTTGAATTCACCGCCGGCATGCGGTTCGACCGGCATCCCGAGATCAATCAAGCGTGGCTGCGCGCCAACCGCAACGCTGCGCGCGGTAAGTGGCCGCCGGTGCCGCATGGGGATATGGTGACAAGCGATGATTGCCTCACCAAGGACGAGGTGCGCGACCTGGTTGCTTATGCCAGCTCCTACGGCTTTGAGGTGATCCCGGAGGTGCAGTCGCTGAGCCACGTGCAGTACCTAACTATGACCTATCCGGAGATTGCCGAGAAGGAACCGGAACGCGCCGCCGGGCGCGCTGTTGATGTCGAGAAGGAAGACAAGAAACCGGACGAGTTTTATCCGCACTGCTACTGTCCTTTGCATGAAAAAAGTTATGAAATCATATTCGACCTCATTGACGAGATCGTGGAGGTGGTGAAACCGGCGCGCTACGTGCACATGGGGCATGACGAGGTATACGTGATCGGCGTCTGTGAGCGCTGCCGGAACCGGCCGCCGGCGGATCTCTTCGCACTGCACGTGAACAGAGTCTATGCTCATCTTAAGAAGAAGGCGCTCGGCATGATGATCTGGAGTGATATGCTCCAGCCCGTCACCGCGTACCAAACGCCGCCGGCCATTGACCGCATCCCCAAGGATATCGTCCTGCTCGATTTCATCTGGTATTTTCACATGGACAAGGACATTGAAGACCATCTGCTCGGCCGCGGTTTCAAGGTGATCATGGGAAATATGTATTCGAGTCATTATCCGCGCTATGAGACGCGGCGCTCGAAAAAAGGAATCCTGGGCGCGGAGGTCTCGACTTGGGCGCGCGCGGACGAATCCACTTTGGCGCGCCTGGGCAAACTGTATGATTTCATCTATTCCGCGAACATGATGTGGTCGAATGCCTATCAGGAGAACCTGCGGCTCACCTATGACGACATCATCGCGGCCATGCTGCCCCGCATACGTTCGCGCCTGCACGGCGAATTGTTCCCCTCACAGGCCGCCCGACGAACCTTCACGCCGCTGAAGGCCGGCGCCGCGCGCGGCGGCGCTCTCCCGCTCGCGCCGGGACTCCGTACATTCCACGGCGTGCCGTTCAGACTTGGAAGCGGGCTCACGGTGGAAGGCCCGGCGGTGCGCGACCGCAAGCATCCTTCCCAAGTGCGGATCGCCCTTGGACGCAAATTCGACAGTCTGATTTTTCTGCACGCCGCCAGCGCCAATGCCCAACTTACCAGGTCAGACCGCATGCCGCTTGCCGCCTATTTTATCGAATATGCCGGCGGCCAGAGAATAAAGGTGCCGATTGAGTACGGCGTCAACATTGCGGCGATCGGCCGCCGTCATGCGCAGCCGATGACGCACAGTATGTATCGCCACGCGGGCTATATTGCCACCTATCTTGCCGATCCGTTTATCCAGGAGAAGACGGACGATGGGCGAGACATCACCATATATGGCTATGAATGGATCAATCCGCGGAACGACAAGACGATCAAGGCGGTATCGCTGGCCGCGGAAGGAACAACGGATGCGGCTGTGACCCTGTTCGGCGTGACCGGGGTGCAGCAGAAACCTAAACCGGCTATAACTGGTTTCAAAACCTCGTAATCTTACTCTTACTCGTAATCGCCTTTTTCCGTTTCAGCGGAACGAAGGCCGAGTACGATCGGGATTGCGATTATGAAGAAAGTCAAGACTTGTTCGCCCTGCCTTTATGCGCCTGGGCAATCACAAAAGCGACGAGTTCCTCACATTGAAACCAGCCCGACCACATATTATGCCCCTGACCTTTGACCACATTAAGTGTCATGACCCCGCCTAATATGCGATACCGTTTTGCCAGTTCGCCGGAGTTCTTCTCGAGAGGAACCACGGTGTCGCTATCGCCATGTATGTGGTAGATGGGAACATGAGCTTTAGCCAGAGGCCCTAAGCGGTCAATCGGATTATGCTCGGCCATTTTAGCATTGAGTTGTTCCTCGGTCATGCCATATGCGACGCACGCATTTGTGAGGCCCGGGTAAGTGCTAAGAGTGCATACCGGATAGATTCCCGCCACGCACGCCACAGATAGCGGATGCTCGACTGCCCAGTTATAGAGCATCAATCCGCCGCGACTTCTCGCCAGGAGGCAGGCGGTCTTCGCGAGGCCGCGTTTCCAGGCAAGTTCTTCGTAAAAGTTGGAAAAGAGGGCCCGCCCTGTGGGGTTGCCATGGGATTCGCCAACGTCAATCCCGGCAACTGCAACGCCGGCATTTAGGAACTTCTCAAACATCCACTTCTCTTCCGGCCCCGGGAGCCCCGGCAGCGTCGGCGCGTACCATACCCATGGAGTCTCGCCGCCGGCGGCGATTTGTCCTGGCAGAATGAGGAATGCAGTGCAACCCTTTACGCTGAAGACTTCTCCCGCAATCGGCAGTTCCTTTGACGGTTCTGGCATCCTTTGTCCTTTTTGCAAGTTATCTCGAAAACTAGCATAGTGCATGCTACAAAAGCAAGCGCAGCGGGGAACGTCAATCCGCCAGCGGCGTTGCGCCGCGCCACCGACGCTTTTCAAGATCGGCAGACTAGCCAGGAACGACTTGACAGCCGCCAAGTGACCGTCTAATCTCACGCTTGAGAGCCGACTCCCCTTCGCAAGACGGTCAAATAGAAAACTCCGGGCAAGCTCGAAAGGCCAATCGCGTGGGCAAACCGATGACAACGAAGGAGCGCCTGATGGCGGCGCTGCGCTGCCAGGCTGTGGACTATGTGCCGATGGCCTTCCACTTCTGGCACTCTCCGCCGCGGCATCCCAACACAACATGGACGAATGAACGGGAACGTCTGGAGTTCTATCAGCGTCGCGAGTGGGATGCCCGCGTCGAAATCGGCACGCCCGTCTCGCCGCTGCCCGAGGTGCAAGTCGAAGTCCGTTATGGGACCCTCGACGCCCAACCTGTCCTGCACCAGCTCTGGCACACCCCCGCCGGCACGCTGGAAGAACGGTTGCGAGTCACGGACGACTGGCCAAGCGGGGATCGCAACGCCAACTCCCCGGTCGGCTTCTACGACGATTTCAGGCCATCCCGCTACATTGAGTTTCCGCTCAAGAGCGCGTCTGACCTGGCGACCTTGCCGTTTCTCTTCCCCGTGGACAACGCCCTGGACATAGATCGGATGACGTCCGCGCACCGGAAAGCCAAAGCTCTGGCGGAAGAGTTTCGCGTGCCGCTGCTCGGTTATTACTCGGCGGGAATGGACTGGCTGATCTGGCTTTATCCTCCGGAAGAGACCATCCTCCGCGCCCGGTCCGACCCGGCGATGGTCCACTCGCTGTTGGACCAGATCAACGCCGCCTACAGGAAGCGATTGGAGGTCCTGCTGGAACTCGGGCTTGACGCTGTCTCCCGCAGAGGCTGGTACGAGTCCGCAGACTTGTGGAGCCCGCGGGATTTCCGCGAGTTCGCCCGCGGGCCCCTCGTCGAGGATATCCGCGTAACCCATGCCGCCGATTGCGTGTTCATCTATCTGATGGACAGCGGCTTCGTTCCGTTGCTCGGGGAACTGGGGGCCCTTGACTTTGATTGTCTGTTCGGAGCCGACCCGGCCATCAGACCCGTGGACCTGCGCCAGGTTCGCACGGCCCTGCCGGGCAAGTCACTTTGGGGCGGCATCAGCGCAACGTTGCATCTCGGCCGCGGCACCCCGGCCGAAACCGAACGCGCGGTCGAACAAGCCTTTGACTCCTGCGGCCGGCTCGGTTTTGTGCTTGGACCGCTCGAGGGGATTCGCCACAACTGGCCGTGGGATAACATCCTGGCGTGCGAGCGGGCTTGGCGTCGGCTGCGTAAGGTATGACGAAATCCAGGCCAACCATTCTGGTTCATGGATGCCGCGGAGAGCGCGACTATCCAAGAAGCGGACGAATATGTTCACTAATCCACTTCCGGTGTGCCGCGCGAAGAGATTGACCGAGGAGGCGGCAAAGACTATGATGGAGACCAACCCGCAGCCGATCATCCCCGTTCAGTAGGACGACACTATGCAAGACCTCATCATCTGTAGTGTCGGCTGCCACGCCATGGAAATAGCCGAGATCGTAGAGCGGATCAATCGCGTCACCCCGACGTGGAATCTGCTGGGGTTCTTTTCCGAGAAGAAAAGGCACGAGAAGTGCCGGGGTCTGACACTCAACGGTTACCGCGTCCTCGGCACGATTGACGACCTGACGACGCACCGCAACGCGGCCCTGGCCATCGGCAACCAATTCCAAGACCCCTTTCCGGTGGAACGCGCCGTCACGATCATTGATCCCACTGCGTTCGTCTCGCGTTCCGCCAAGCTCGGCAACGGGTGCATCATCTATCCCGGTTGCTTCATCGGCTACAATGCGGTCCTCGGCAACCGCGTTTTCAGCCTGAGCGGCAGCGTCATCAACCATGACGCTGTGCTGGAGGACGGCGTATGCCTGTGCAGCAGCGTGACCCTTGCCGGTGGCGTCCACGTGGAAGCCGGCGCTTACCTGGGGCAGGCCTGCACCGTGCGCCAGTACGTGCGGCTCGGCAAGGACAGCTTCATCGGCATGGGCGCAGTCGTCGTCGGCGATGTGCCGGCGAATGCCGTCATGGTAGGCAATCCCGCGCACAAGCTCAAGGACAGGTATTGCCAAACAGCTTCACGACGGCCGTGAACCGCAAGCTCTCTCAGCTCGAGGAAAAGAAAACGCCGTCCCCAGCGAGTTCTCTGGCGCCCTGCTTATCAGCGTCAGGTATTTGTCTATTTCACACTGACTCAGCGTACAGACGCCACTGAGTGACAATATGTTGGGTCTGAAATGGAAAAGTAATCTCAACGAGACCTTGGATAGGCGATCCCGGTTTTTCACACGCAAGATGCAGGACAGCATACTTGTCTCGTTCTCCTCCGTCGCTGTGGACACTAGTGATGAATGGGATCGTTTTGATCGGAAATGGGGAATATATGAGGTCGGCACCCGTCGTCCTTTTCCATCCAACGAGGAAATCTGCGACCGTGAGATAATCGGGATGGCCAAACGTGGCGAGGTGCAGGACGACTGGCTACCCGTGTCCTACTCAATTCTCGACGCGGGCGAAAGCATGATCCGCGGATTATTCGGCAAAGACATGGAGTTCTTGCATCGGCGTCATCAAGCCGCCTTCAGTCTGCCGGAAGTCCTTATGCCGGATTATTCGTCCTTGTCAGATTGCAGGTTCTCTTTGGACAATCCGTGGACGCAGAGGTTTCTCTCAGTCCAGGAATATTTTACGGGGCGCGCCGGCGGTTTGTTTGCCCAGCACCCATGTTTGACGATGGACGCTCTCCATTTTGCCTGCGAAATGCGCGGCGCCACTCAAACCTATCTGGATATCTATGAACACCCGGACGAATTAAGGCAACTCATGGAAATCGCACTTGATTTCAATGTCCGGTTTCAGGAAGCCCAGATGGATCGCATCAGCGTCTTTAGGAACGGCTGTTTCGTCTGGCTTGGCGACTGGGTCCCGTTTCCCAGGGCGGTTTCCCTTAGCGTGGATGCTTACGTCGTCTGTTCCCCGGAATGCTACGCCCGTTGGGGGTTCGAATATCAAAGTCGTCTCATTAATCATTTCGGGCATGGCCTGATGCATTTTCACTGCAACCGTACGGACTTGGCAGGTGTGGTGGCCAATCTGCCTGGACTGGAGCTATTCCAGTTTGGCGGGGATCCTAAAGATCCAAAGCCGGAAATCGAGCATCTCTCAGCGATGCGCGCCGTCGTGGGTGATATTCCTATCCGGACCACGTGTTCTCTGGACGATTTTCTGTCACGCATGGACGCGGGAACATTGCCGCCGAACGTCTGGTACGACGTGACACAATCTATTTCGGTTCAACAGGCAAACCAGTTAATGAAGAAAGTCCGAAACTATCACGTTTCAGGCAAACGCATCTGACAAGAGAGTCCTTGCTCGTCATTGGCGAAGAGGCCCAACGGGTTCCGGCAGGATGACCTGGGTCGTTAGAATGTAACATTGATGCCCGGCAGCCCCCTGAGGCGGCCATATAGTGTCTATGTCCGGAGGCGAAACATGACGCGAGTTCTTTGCCTGTCGTGCAGCCCTCGTGAAGGCGGGAACACGGACTTCTGTGCGCAGGTTGTTGCCGAGGAACTCCGAACGCTTCCGGCGGTTAGCGTCGAGGTCGTCCGGCTTGACGAATATGACATCAAGCACTGCCTCGGCTGCCGCAAGTGCATGGAGTTGAAAGACTGCGTGATCCGCGACGACGGTTTTCACGAGCTCTGGCGTCGCATCCTCGCGGCCGGCGTCATCATCCAGGTCTCCCCGGTCTATTGGCTCGGCCCGCCGGGCAAGCACAAGGACCTGATTGATCGTTCGCACGCCTTTTTTGCCTGCGGCCGGGTGCTGGCGGGCAAAACCGGCTACACCATCAGCGTAGCCGGCGATTCCGGATTTGAACCGCATGAAGCGTGTGTGGAAAGTTGGTTGGGATGGTACGGAGTGGACGTCAAGCGCCGCCTTCGAGTCGTCGCCCGGGAAATGGGTGACGCGGCGGCCTCTTCCGCAACGGTTGCCGAGTTGCGCCGCTTCGCCAGGGAAGTTGCGCGATGAGATTCGACGATCGGCTCGCCGTCGAGTGCTTATGCAAAGGTCAGTAAACCGGCGGTTGCAGTTGCCGCTTCAGTTCTTCCGTGAGCAAGTGCCCTCATCTCTTCTTGCCGGCTTTGCGCGGGGCGGGTTTGGCCGCGCGAGCCTTCCGAGCGGCGGCCTTGCGCGGCTGGCCAAGTCCGCCCATCAGGTCCAGGAAATCCGCCGACTTGCGAGTCTCTTTCCCGCCGTGCTTCCGGCCCTCTGCCGGACGCATGGCGATCGTGAGCGTGTACGGCGCGTCCACCCGGAACGGAGTGATTTCAGGGATGCGCTTGACGGCGCGGCAGGCGTGCTCGCGGATCACCGCCCGCGCCTCGTTCGGGTGCAGGTGGACGGCGACGGAGTTGAAAACGCTGTTCTGCTCCTTCGTCAGCCCGCTCGCGGAGCCGCGCTTGATCCCCCACTTCACCGGCGCGACCTCGATGTTCGGCACGAGCGACCGCGCCTCGTCGCAGGCGGCCTGGTCGCCGCTGACCATGACGACCGGCACGTTGTAATAGCCCGCGATCAGCATCCACAGCCCGAGCTCGCCGATGGAGCGCCCGTTCAGGCTGTAGTCCTCCACGCCGAAACTCATCGTGTGGCACAGATGGCCGCCGTCGGTGTTGGCCTTCGCATGCTGGCCGATCACGATGCTGGCGGCGAAGGTGCCGTCACAGCCGAACGAAGGCTGGCCGGGGGAATACGGCCGCCCGCTGAGCAGTCTCGCGCGCGGGTGTAGCAGCGTTCGCTTGATCGCGCTCGGACCATGCCCGTCGGCGACGAGCACTTCCGTTGCGCCCGCCTCCAGCGCGCCCTCCACCGCCGCGCTGACCTCGAGCGAGGCCAGGTCGCGCGCCTCTTCGTAGTACTTCGAGTTCGAGTAAATGTACTCGTGCGCGTTCATGACCCCCGCGCAGCCTTCCATGTCCGTCATAATGTGAATCCTCATTTCTGTCATTCCTCCAAAAAATTAAAGCCTGCGTGATGATAACCGAGTTTCGGTCGCTGTTCAAGAGGCGGGTCGTGCGGGTAAAATACCGAGAGGAGGATGTCGAACGCCGAAGCCGGGTCCGCCGTGCAGGCGTGATCTTTCGATGTTCGATATCCGGCGTTCGGTATTCACGATTCGACGCCACAGTCAGTGAGGCCGCCGATTGCCCATGACACTTCCGCGCGGTCAGATTCAGCAAGCCGTGAGGCGCGCCCTGGCGGAGGATCTCGGCCCGGGCGACGTGACGAGCGAGGCGCTCATCCCGCGCGCGGCGCGCGGGCGCGCATTCATCGTCTGCCGCGCGCCCGGCGTCGTGGCGGGATTGACCGTCGCGAAAGAGGTCTTCCGGCAGCTTCGCCCGAGCGCGTCCTTCACGCCGTTGACCGCCGACGGCCGGCGCGTGCGCCGCGGCCAGAAGGTCGCGCGGGTCGTCGGCCCGCTCCGCACGCTCCTGGCGGGCGAGCGGACGGCGCTGAACTTCATCCAGCGGCTCAGCGGCATCGCCACGTTGACCCGCCGCTGTGTCGAGGCGGTCGCGGGCCGCAACGTGAAGATCCTCGACACGCGCAAGACCACGCCCGGACTCCGCGCGCTTGAGAAATATGCGGTCGGCGCGGGCGGCGGGACCAATCACCGGATGGGCCTGTACGACCAGGTGCTGGTCAAGGACAACCACCTGAACGCGCTGCTCGCCCAGGCCGGCGGCGACAGAGCCGGCGCCGTCCGGCTGGCCGTGCTGCGCGCGCGCGAGCGCGTCGGAAGGAATCGGCTCGTCGAGGTCGAGGCCGAGTCGCTCCGGATGGTCGAGGCCGCCATCGTCGCCGGCGCCGACATCATCATGCTCGACAACATGACGCCGGCCCGGATGCATCAGGCCGCGCGGCGCGTCCGCGCCCATCGGAAGAAGTTCCGCACTCGCCGTCCGATCACCGAGGCGAGCGGCGGCGTCACGCCGGACCAGCTCGCGCGCATCGCCGCGGCCGGCGTGGATACGATTTCGCTCGGCATGCTCACGCACTCCGCCCCGGCGGCCGACTTCGCGATGGACATCTGCTCAACGACGTGATTTTTCAACACGGAGGCACGGAGGACACGGAGGAACACGGAGAAAGAATAGGTTTTAGAATTCTGAAAAAGTTCCTCAGTACTTCTCCGTGTCCTCCGTGTCTCCGTGTTGAGAAAGGACTAAGGCATGACGACTTCCGGAGTGGATGTCGGCAGCGTCGCCGCCAAGGCAGTGGTCCTGGCCGACGGCAAGGTGGCCGGGCGCGGGATGGCGCCGACCGGCGCGGACCCGGCGTTGGCCGCCGAGACGGCATGGTCGAAAGCGCTGGAAGCGGCCGGCGCGGACCGCGCGTCCGTTTCGCGCCTGGTCGCCACCGGCTACGGCCGGCGGGCGACGCGGCTTTCCGGCGACGTGGTGACGGAAATCTCCGCCGCGGCGCGCGGCGCGTTCTGGCTCGGCGCGCCCTGGGGCCGCATTCGAATCGTCGCGGACCTTGGCGGCCAGGACACGAAGGTGATCCTGCTCGACGCGGAGGGCAACGTGGCTGATTTCGCCATGAACGACAAGTGCGCGGCGGGCACCGGACGATTCCTCGCGCTCATGGCCGCCTGCCTGGAACTGGACCTCTCCGAGATGGGCCGCCTCTCGCTCCGCTCCCAGGCGCCCGTGCCGCTGAACTCGACTTGCGCGGTGTTCGCCGAAAGCGAGGTCATCTCGCTCATCGCGCAGGGAAGGAAGAAGGAGGACATCGTCGCCGGGCTGCACTCGGCCATCGCATCGCGGATCGCCACGATGGTCCGCCAGCTCGGCGGGCGCGAGCCGGACGAGGGGCTGTTCTTCGTCGGAGGCGGAGCGCAGAACGCCGGAGTCCACGCCGCGCTGGAATCCGCCCTCGGCCAACCGGTCTATGTCCCGCCGGAGCCGCAGTTCGTCGTCGCCACCGGCGCCGCCCTGATCGCCGCCGGCCTGAGCGGTTCGCAGCGCGTCACTTGAGCTGCTCCAGCCCCCTCTTCGCTTCCGCCACGGCGGGCGATTCCGGCCATTTCTCGATGACGCCCTGGAAGAACTCCCGCGCCGCGTCCTTTTCCTCCATCGCCGCGCACGCCTGGCCGGCGAGCACCTCGACCTGCGGCACGCAGTCCGCGTCGGTCGCGAATTTCAGGTAGGTCGCGGCCTCTCGGCGGACATCGCCGTACTCCTTGCGAAGCATCTGCGCCTTCAGCCGCAGCACCACCGGCGGGCCGTCGAGCCGCTTCGTCGGGAAGGCCCACAGCCACTCATCGAGCTGCGCGAGCGCCGCATCGCCGTCGCCCTGGCGAAGCTCGGCCTCGGCCTGCTGCGCGAACCGACCGTCGGCGATCGCCCGCGGCTCCGTCGGCAGGAAAGCCGGATCGGATTCGGCCTCGACATAGACCTTGCGCGCCGCGTCCAGATGGCCCTCGTCGCGCTCGATGTCGCCGATTTGCAGCGTCGCCTTACGCCGTCGAAACGCGTCCGATTTCGGCAAATCGTCCCGGAGCTCCGCCAGTTCCGCCGTGGCCTTCGCCGCGTCGCCGGCGTAGTAGAAATGCAGCTCCGCCAGCTTGAACCGGATGTCCGCGCGGCGCTCGATATCCTGCCGGCCGCACTGGTCGAGCGCCAGCAGGTAGTATTTCTCCGCCGCCTGCCAGTTGCGCAGCGGCTCGCGGTAATACTCGGCCACGTCCAGCGCCACCGCGCGGAGCTGCGCCGGGTCGAGATGCGCCCGCCGCCGGTCCAACTCGATGCCCGCGTCGAAGAGCCGCCGCGGCTCCTCCATCTCCTTCAGGAACGAGCGGAAGGCGAGCAACGGCCTCGTCGCCAGCTTGTCAACCGGATAGTCCTTGACCCAGGACCAGAACCTCTGCCTTCGCGCCAGGCTGAAGTCCTGGTCCTGCCGGAGCGGCTTGACCTCGACGGCGAGCGTGAAGCTCTCCGAGATCTCGTCCCCGGCGATGGCCGTGTGCGTGACCGGGTAACGGCCCGGAAGCATGTAGACGTGGAGCGGGTTGCGCTCGCCGCTGGTCAACCCGTCGCCGAACTCCCACGACCACTGGGTCAACTCGCCCGCCTGCGCGCCGCTCTGCGAGGTGAACTGCACGGCGACCATGCGCGCGTCGGCGCACTCGAGGTACTGGACCTCTTCCATGCCGAACGCGGCGCAGACCGGCCGGGTGGAATCCTCGGTCGCCAGCACCGGCGCGGCGAACACCGACGAAAACGCGGAGGGTGGGATGATTTCCCACGAGGCGCCGCCCGGCGGCATCCATGCGGCGGCCATCCGCTTGGGGCCGTCGAACGCAAGGCCGACGTAGCGGAAGGCGTGCCGGCCGGCGGTCAGCTTCTTTTGCCCGTTCTTCTCGCCGTGCCGCCCCTCGTCAATGTCGTGCCCCTGGCCGGGCCACTTCGCTACGAGTTCGCCGTCCACCAGCAGGAACGAGCCGTCATCGCTCACCGTCGCGAACTTGTACATGCCCGCCTTCGGGCATTCCAGGAAGCCGTCGTAAACGCTGATGTACCTGGACTGCGGGCCGAACGGGTTGAAGGCGTCGAAAACCTGCTTCCAAAAATCCACGCCATAGACGCGGCCACGGCTCAGGGCCCCCTCGACGGCCGCCCAGTTGGCGTCGCTCATCTCCCGCGGCATCTCCAGCGTCTTGAGCATGAGCCCCGTCCGCGGCGGCATCTGCTTCACCCGCGGCGCGGCGGGATTGCCGAAGTAGACCGCGTACGTTCCGCCGCCCCGGTCGCCCTCGGGTTCCGAGAAAACGATCATGTGCTGGCCGGCCGGCGTCGCGTGGACGACGGCGAAGTCCACGACCTGGCCCGTCGGAGCGACCACGCGGATATCGGAACCGTCCGACTTGGCGCGGTCGCCCGCGAAGATCCACGCGCGGTAAGCGCCCGGCCCCTTGGCCGGAACGTTCAGCAGCGCGCGGTAGCGCCATGCCGCGTCCCACCACTCCGGCCGCGCCTGGGCTTCGGCCGGATGGCCGTTGAGCGCCGCCGCGAGAAGGAAGGCGCCGAGGCTCAACCAATTCGCTCGCTGCGGGTTCATTCGCTCCGTAGCCTACTTGCCAAAAACGGGAAATTCGTCGTCCTTCAACGGCTTCGCGGGCTTCTCAGGTTCCTTCGCTACGGCCGGCGGCGGCTGGATTTCCTCGTGGCCGACGATCTCGAGCCGCACATTGTCGAACTCGTAGACCCCAACCGGCCAGAACGCGTAAAGCTCCACGCGCAGCCACTCCGGCTGCTTCGCTTTGCCCTCGACCGTGGACTGCGAAAGCGCCGGGTGGAAAACGGTGGCGAACCGGCGCCACTCGCCGTCGGAGTTGTGGAGCGTCCGCTCCACGCGGTAGATGCCCCGTTCGAGAATCCGCTCGCCGGATTCCGTCATCGTGGGCCGGTCGAAGAATCCCTTCACGAAGACCATCGGCTCGCCGCCGCAGGTGTTGCGCGCGTCCACGCTCAGCCGGTAGATCGCGCCGGGCTCGACGCGGATGAGTTCGCACCGGTAATGGATGCCGTGGTTCCCGGCCACGGTATCGTAAAACGGCGCCTTCGTCGGCTGTCGGGCGGGCGGGTTCGGGATCGGATCATCGCCGGCGGCCTGCGCGCCGCCGCCGGACTGTTGGGCGGCTTGCGCGGCGATGGCCAGCACCCTCTCGTTCCAGGCCACCCACTGCTCCTCTTGCAGGTTCGTATCAATGCGGATGCAGCGCTTGCCGTCCGTGCCGCCCTCGGCCCAGACCGTCCCGAGCTTATCGCACGGGTCCCAGCCGATCGGCCACCAGCGGCCCTCCTCGAAGCTCCCGTTCTTGACCAGGTTCCCGCTCAGCGCCTTCATCTGCATCGCGCCGTAGGAATCCCGGTCGAGGTACTTGACGCCGTCCGGCGCCAGCGGCAGGCGCTCGCGCTCCTTCGTCGCGTCGGCCAGGTCCGCGCCTGCCGCCGCGAAACGGACCAAGAGAATCCACACCGCGATTCCGGCCCTGATCTTCATGGCTCGGAACCCGCCTCGGAAAGCGCGCGGAAGTAGCCGCTGACCAGGTCGCGATATTCCGGCGGCACGCCCTCGTTCGCCCCCGCGGCGATCTCGTCGCGGATTTCGTTCGGCAGCGAGGCCGAGTTGTCGCGCGTGAGCCGCTTCTGCCGCGAGACGACGTCCTTGAGCTCCGCCAGGTTCGAGAGCACGATGCGGGAACTCGTCCCGGCGGTCGGGATGTCGCCCTGCTCGATGTTCGTCCGGATCTCCCTCATCAGCTCGATGGTCTTCGGGAGTTCGCCGCGCGGGTAGTTGTATTTTCTCAGGCCGTAGTCGAGGCTCTGCGCCTTGTCAATCAACTGCTGCTGAAGTTGCGTGACGCGCTTGAGCCTGCTCCGGACCGTGGGCGGCATCGGTCCGCGAAGCCCTTCCTGGCCGACGCCGCTCGCCTTGCCGCCGCCGGTTGAGCCGGTGGGCGGCTCCGCGCTCGTGTCCTTCACCGACCCGGCCTCGTAGGCGTCCGGCGTCAGCCGCGTCGGCGTATTGCGGCCCCCCTTGCCGCTGGCGGTATCCTGCACGTACTGGCCGCTGGATTTCGCCGTCCGGCCCTCGCCGCTGCGTCCGCCCACCTCCTGCGAGTCGGGCAGCACGTTGCCCGTGACGCCCTTGGCGCTCATGTCGGAGATCGGCCCGTCCATCGCGCCCCAGCCGACGCCCTTGTCCATGCTGTCGAGCCAGCCGCTGGTCGCGTCGGCCGCATCGTCCAGCAGGTCCTTCTCCTGCTCCAGCAGGTCGCCGATGAGGTCCTCAAGTTCCGTCGGCAGCTCCGCCAGCGGCACGTCGTAGTCCTGGACCGGGTCTTCCATCTTCCACGCGATCCGGTCGGGAGACTCCGCCAGCCACTTCTCGATGTTCGTCTCGAGGCTCTGGGCCAGTTCCAGGCCGCTCTGTTCGAGCGGCACCGCCATCTCGACCGCCTTCTGGCCGGCGGCATCGGCGGCCTTCTGCACGTCGGTATAGATCTCGTCGAGTTCCTTGGCCTGGGTCGCCAGCGAGAAATCCTGCGGCGGCAGCTTGCTCAGGTCGGTGGCGAGTTCCTGAAAATACTTCGCCCACTTGAGCTCCGAGTCGCTGACCTTCTTGAGCGTCTCCTCGTCCTCCCGGGAGAAGTCGTTGACCGGCGTGTCCTTGATCTGCCTGGACATCTTGATCACGTCGTCCTGTTCCTGGATGAATTCCTTGACCGTGGCGAGCATGCGCTCGGCGCGCCCCCGGTTCTCATGGAGCGCCTCTTCCCGGTCGGCCTGGCGGGTTTTCGGCGGCTCCGTCAACCGCTCCCTGGCGAAGGCCTGCGGATCGTTCAGCAGTTTTTCGAGCAGCTCCGCGATCTGCTGCTCGGTCGCGCCGGCGGAGTCGAGCGCCGGCAGCGCCTGCGCTTTCCCCTGGGCGCTGCGGACGGCTTCCAGCTCGTCCACGGCGCGCACGACTTCTCGCGAGGCGATCGAGGAAAGGCCGTCGAGGAGGTCCACCGCCGCGTTCTCCGCGTTCGCGCGCACGGTCCGGATCGCCGTCGAGTAGATTTCCTCCTCGGCTTTGCGGAGCGGGATCGCGCGGTCGGCCAGGCCGTGCGGTGCCCGCGCCGGCGCTGCCGCTTCCATCTCCGATTCGGCCCAGCCGCGCACGTCGTGCGTGGCGGCCAGGTTCTCCTTCTGCATGGCGACCAGCCGGCTGATCAGGGCGCGCAGCGCTTCGAGCGCCTGCTCCGACTTCCGCTTGACCGCCGCGGCGTCGCCGATGATCACCTGGTACGTGCGGCTTCGGCCGGCCGTCGCGTCGCGCCCCGGCTTGCCGTCGCTCGCCTGGAAGTAGTAGCTCAACACCGTCCCGGCTGAGAGGCCCAGCGGCTTCAGGTCGAGCGCCACCCCCTCCGGCGTTTCGCGCGAGGTCGCCTTGTACGACCAGCTCCGGACTTTCTCCCACTCCTTGTCCGCGCCACGCTGGATGAAGAAGGCCATCCCCTGAAGGGAGAAATCATCCTTGGCCACCGCCGACACGGTCAGCTTCGCGGACGCGTCCAGGGTGATGTCTTTCCCGGGATCCGTCACGCGGACCACCGGCGGGTCGTCCGGCAGCGCCACGATCTGCGCCACCACCGGCTGGTTCGGGACATCCGAGTTGTCCCGGACGATGATCCGGTACCGCCCGCTGCGCGTGACCTCGATTTCGCCCCGGGCGGCCTGCCCGCCCGCGACGGTCATCGGCGTTTCCGTCCATTGCCCGCCGTCCATCGTCCCGACGGAAAGGCTCGCGGACTTGATCGGGCGGTCGGCCGAAGCCTCGATGCGGACGCGCGTGCCGATCGGCGCGGTGATGTTCCCGATCGCGCTTGGCGGCTCGGCCTGGTCGGGCAGATTCATGTACGCCGGAAAAATGCACGTGAGCCTGACCTCCCGAACGCCGGGCCGCGTGCGGACGGCGACGGTGTACCGGTCGCTGACGAAATCGCCCGCGCTCACGCGGTAGCTGAAGTCGCTTTGCAGGCCGGCGAACTCATACGAGAAGAACCCGCCTTCGAATGCCATCGGCTTCGTCTCGCGCCGGCCGGAAGCGCGGTCCTCGAACGTGATCTCCGCCTTCTGGGCGTAAACGCTCGCCGGCCCGCGCGCCTCCACGACCAGCGAGTCGCCCTGGAGCTTTTCCGCGTCCCCGGGCGTCACGGTCAGGACGATCGCGCTGATCGGCGGGATGTATTTCTGCGGCGCGGCGTAGCGCTGCAGCGCGTTCGAGAAGTAGGCCGGCAGAGCCACGGCATAGAGGACGGACGACAGGCACAGGCCGCCCGCGATCAGGCCCCATTTTCGCAGCCCCTTGCGGCCGGTCGAGTCGGCCGGCGAGAGCGAATCCACCGCGCGCGCCGCTTCGCCCAGTTGCGAGCTCGCCATCCGGCGCGTGATCGGGTCCGCGAACTCCGCCTTCTGCAGCAGGATCGCGTTGATGAGGTGATTGTCGAGGTCCGGATGGCTGCGCTCGACGTGCGCGGCGACCATCTCGTCGGTGAGTCGCCGCGTGAGGCGATGGAGAACCTTGACGCCCAGGAAGTAAATCGCGCCCGCGACGAACGCCAGGCCGAGGACCAGGCGCGCGAAACCGGGAAGTCGCAGCAGGTTGTCCAGCGCCAGCGCCGCCAGGAACCCGCCGAGCAGGATGACCGCGCCCCGCAGGATGACGGCGGCCAGGTCCATCCGGCGCCAGGCCCGCCTTGCGCGGTTCACCCGTGCCCGCACGACCTCAGCGGCTTCGGGGGAGCGACTGTTGCCCGTTTCATCCGTTGTGCTGGCGGCCACGTTCTGCCTTTTCACTTCAGTGGGTGAGAAACGGCCCCGTCACCGGGCCAAAGCACGAGCGCAAGCGTCAACTCGCTGCGTTCCGCGCTGATCTTCTTTCCGGCCAGCTCCGGCCGGATTTCCATCCGTTCTCTCGGGATGTCCTTGCCGGCGCTCAGGCCGCGTTTGAGGACGAAGCGCTTCTCAATCACCCACTCATCCTCCGGCTTCGCCATCAGCCATACCTCGTACCTGCGAAACATCGTGTCGGGCTGGAGCGTGTTGGGGCGGTCGCGCGCGCGCTCCATGCGGACGAGGACGTAGGCGCGCTCCTTGTTCCCGGCGCCGTAGAGCGCGTCGTGCGCGTCGAAGAAATCGCGGACGTTCTTCGCCCAGTCGGAGATCTCCTTCAGCGTCTCCGCGCCGAGGCGCGCGCCGCCGGCCGCCTTTTCCGCGCTGAACCCGGCGTAAATCGTCCGGTCCGTCAGGACGACCAGGTCGTAAGTGCCCTGCGTGCACCCGGTCAGCTTGAATGCGCCGTCCCCGGCCAGTTCGGCCGAGAGGCTCACATCGTCCTCGCAGTGGATGGCGATGACGCCCAGCAGTTCTTCGCCCGCAGGCAGCAGGATCGTCCCGCCGATGCTCCCCAGGACGCCGGCGGCCTCGCCCTTGAACGCGATGCGCCTGACGTAAACGAGATCGTCGAGCTTCTGGCCGACCTTGCCTTCCATCTCCCGGTTCAGGAAGAGGCGCTCCGGCGCATCGTCGCCGACTTTGAGAAGCGCCGTGGTGCCGATGATGTGCCCTTCGAGCGTGCGCCCGTCGCTGAACGTCACGCGCGCGTTGAAGTACCGCACCGGGTAAACCTCGCCGGTATAGACTTTCTCGTCGCGGCCGTCCTCCTTGAAGAACCATTTTTTCTCCATGGATTCCTTCTCGAGGAGCGACTCGAATTGCTTCATCTCGGCGAGCCGGATGGTGTACTTCTTCTCCTGCGCCTCGTTATGGATGATGAGCTGATCGTTTACGAGCGCGATTTGGCCGCTGACCGTCCTCCCGTCGCTCAGGGCGACCTCCGCCTCGCGCCAGGCGAGTTTCTCAGCCGCGAAACTCGCCGGGCATGCCGCGAAGATCAGCAGAAGTCCGACCGCCTGACGCCGCACGTTTTTCCCTCCGGCGATGGGCCATGGAGCCGGCGCGCTCCTCCGTCCTCCATCGTCCTGCCGAGTCTAATTCAGCGCATTGCGCTTGCGCAACAGCCATTCCGTGGAGGCGCACGCCAGGAACGCCAGCGCAAAGCCCCACTCGTTCCAGATATTCTTTTCCTCGTGATACATCTCGCGGCGCTGTCGCTGATCGAGTTCCCCGGGAATCTGCGCGGCGGTCGCGAACGTGTGGAACTCGCCGCCGGTCTCCGCCGCCAGGGTCTGAAGCAGCACCTCGTCCACGTCCACGCGGTCGAATTCGCCGGCGATCTGCCCGACGGAGAAGTCGAATTCCGCGCGCGCGAACTCGCCATTCTTGTCCGAGGCCGTCACGATCGCCCGGCCGATCCCGCCGGCGCCGGGCGACACGCTCCCGCGATACTCTCCGACCGTCTGAGGGTCGCGTTCGAGGATCGCCCTGCCGGCGCGGGCGGCCTCGCCTGCGCTTTTCGGAGCAGCCGCCGCCGCGCCGCCGGCCGCCGGATTCTGAATTTCCACCTCCACCTTCGCATTGTCCTGCGGCTCGCCGTCGGCGCTCTGGACGCGCGCCTCGATCGCGATCGGCTCGCCGACGGCATACTCGAGCTTGTCCGCCCACGCGATCAGGCGGTCCTTGACGCCCCGCCCGCCCTGGTCCTTGCGCCCGGCCGCCCAGCGGACGGACTGCCGCCAGAAACGATAGTACGGCGAATCCAGCCCATGTCCCTCCATCTGGAATTTCCATTTCCAGGTCGTGTCGGCGGTCAGCGCGAGCACACGGCCGATGCCGAATTGCTGCACGGCGACGACGGGCATTTTCTCGCCGCCGCCGGGAAGAGTCTCCTTCGGGTTGACCGCGAGGACCTCTGCGCCGGGCTTGACGCCGGCGACGCGGTTTGCGCCGTCGAGCGTCGCCATCGCGCCGGCGCCTTTAGGCGGACCGGCCGGATTCGAGGAATCCTCGAAGAACTTCCCGCAGCCTTCGAAGATCGGGTGAGCTTGGCCGAGCGGCGTCAGCGCGGGCGCAAAGTTGCCCGCGCTCTGGCCGTCCGCCGGCCCGCCGATCTTCACCGGCAGCAGGTCGGCGATTGGGCTGTCCGCGTAGCCGCCCGGCCCGTAGGCATGATAGCCGCCGATGGCCAGCAGCCCGGCCCCGCCGGCGACGTACTCCTTCAGCGCCTGCAACTGCTCGTCGGTGAACTCCGCGCGCGCGATGTCGCCGAGGATGACGACGTCGAACTTCTTCAAGTCCTCCCGGTTCCGCGGCAGGCCGCGGCTCAGGTCAATGCCCGGGTCGGAATCCTGCTGATAGAACTCCTCCTTGTTCTTTTTGATCACGCTCGTGACCTCGATCGTCGGGTCGCTGCCGAGGACCTTGCGCAGGAAGCGGTACTCGCTGCGGATGACCCCCTCGACAATCAGCACGCGGATCTTCGGCTCCGCCACGCGCACGATGAACTCGCGGCTGTTGTTCTCCGTGATCGGCTCGCCCGGCAGCGTCGGCAGCGCCACGGTGAGCTTCTGAACGCCCGCCTCCCTGGGCGTGTACTCGATCTCCGCCTCGCGCGAGCCGTCCTGCGCCGGGAACTGCACCGGCGCGGTCGCCACGACCTGGTTCTTGTAACTCAGCGTCATCGTCAGCGCGCGTTCGGCGTCGCTGAGGCCCTCGATCCCGAAGTTCGAGAGCGTGAATTTCAGCTTCCCGATGTTGTTGACGATCAGCTCCAGGTTGTGCGGGACGCCGGCGATGCCGATGTCGAAGAACTTTCCCTTCTCGGCCATCCGGCCGCCAAGCGCGATCGGGAAGACCGGCACGCCGAGCGTCCGCGCGACCCCGCGCGGGTCCTCGCCCGAAGTCGGAACGCCGTCGGTGAGCAGGATCACCGCCGCCGTGGACGCCTGCCCGACGCGCGCGACGGATTCCTTCAGCGCGTCGCCGAGCGCGGTCGTTCGCTCGTTCGCCTCGAAGGCGCTGGAGGACTGCGCCTCCGCCGTCACGCTGCCGAACGTGAAGAAGCGGACCCGGTGCGTGTCGGAGATCTTCTCGAGAATCCGGTACGGCGCCTCGCGCAACAGGAACAGCCCGGCCTCCAGCCGGCTCCGGCCCTCGACGGCGTCATGGATGCCCATGCTCTGCGAGACATCCTGCAGCACGATCACCTGGCTCTGCTCCGCGCGGTTACGGCTGAACCGGAGCACCGGCTTCATGAGGAACAGCGCCGTCGCCGCGATCACGAGCGTCCGCAGGATCGTCAGGATCACGAAAGTGCGCCGCGACAATTGCGCCCGCTTCGCGCGGTAGAAGAGAAACGTCAACGCGACCGCCCCGGCGGCGATCAGAATGACGATCCACGCCGGCCAGCCGCCCGTGAACGTGAATTCCCAGTCATTCATCAGCTTGTTTCATAACCCACGACACGTGCGAAGTGCTGTCCATTCTCCGTAATCGTAATCGTAATCCTAATCGTACTCGGCCTTCGCTCGGCTGAAACAGAAAACGGCGATTACGATTATGAGTAAGATTACGAGGCCTCGAAACCAGTTATATGAATCATCGCTTGAGCAGCACGTTCCCCACGAAACATTCGCACACCGCCAGGACGATCGTCGCCAGCAGGAGGTAGTCCCACAGCGGCACGCCGTTTCGTTCGATCCGCACGGCGGAGGTGAGCGCTTCAGCGCCGGGGACGAGGACGACGTTTCCGCCGCCGAGGTAGTCGCGCGCCTTTTCGAGCGGCAGCCGCGCGAGATCGCTTTCCTCGGACGGCGTGTTCACCGCGAAGAGCCGCCGCTGCGCGCTCCCGGCGATGTTGAACTCCGCGCTGTAAATGCCGGGCCGGCCGGTGTCCCGCAGCGCCGCGCGGTTCTCGCCGGCCGCCTGCGCGCTCTTCACCTCCCGGATCGAATCGGCATTCTCTTTCGCGCCCGTCGCCGCCGGCAACGAGAACTCCACCGTCACCGGCGCGCTCGTGTTCGGCAGCTTCAGAAGGTATGGCGTCCCGACCGGCGTGCTTCCTTCGGCGTCGCCGCCGCTGCGGCTGAGGTAATAGACGATCTGGTGGAGCACCGGCACGAAGTACGGCTTCAGCGGCAGATTGTTCCACGCCGGCGTGCAGGAGCTCGTGCAGAGGACCACCGCGCCCGCGCCGAACTTGCGCTCCAGCAGCAGCGCCCCGCCGTTCATCTCCACGATCACCGCGGCGCCGCCGTCTTTCGGAACCTCGGTCGAGAGGAAACTCCTGACCCGCGCAGTGCCCAGGTCGGTCTCGGCGCTGATGTCGCGGAAGATCGGGTGGCTCGTGTCGGTGCGTTGGACCTGGAAGAAGGGATGCTCCTTCTCCGAGGCCGTCATCACCCGCCCGAGCGGCGCCGGGAGAACAACGCCGCCGCCGGCGAGGTCCGGCGTTCCGAGCGCCGCATTCAATGCAGCCGCGTCCGCCTTCTCCCCGCAGAAGATCAGCAGCCCCCCGCCGGACTTGACGTACTCCTTCAGCCGGTCGGCCAGCTTCACCTCCAGGCGCGGAACGTCGGCGAGGATGATGCAGCGATACTCCTCGAAGCGCTGTGACGCCGCCTCCGCCTCCGGAACCACGCGCGCCTCGATCGGCGAAAGCTTCCTCCCCGCCGTGGCGCTTCCCTCCAGCGCCAGCCTGAGAAAGAACGCGCCGTCGCGATACGCGATGGCCGACGGCGCGCCGTCAATGACCAGCACGGGGAGTTTCTCGACGACCTGCACGGTGAAGTAGCGCCGGTTGTCCGCGGGCAACTCGTCCGGCTCGACGGCGACGTAGCCGCCGAAGTCGCCCATCCGGTCGAAGACGTGGCGGAAGGTCAGCGTCTGCGCGCCGCCGGCGTTCACCGTCGCGGCCTGCTCGGCGACCTTCTGCCCTTCGATGAAGAGCGAGACCTTGCGCGCCATCCGCTGCGAGCCGGCGTTCTCGATCCGGCACCAGCAGGTCCCCGGCGCGCCGACGACGTTCGCCCTGACGCCGAAGTCCGCGTCCTTGACCGCCAGATTCTCCGAGACGTCCGCGCCCGCGTCCACGACGAACACCGGCGTCCCCTTCGGCGCCTGCGCGGCGGCGTCCTTGAGCGCGTCGGTCCACGCGTTCCGCTGCATGTCGGTGAGGATGTAGATTTCCTTGACTGGGTTCGAGCTGAGTTCCAGGCTGCCGATCGCGCGGCGCAGCGGCGCGCTCAGCTCCGCGGTTCCATAGCCGCATTCCATCCTGGAGAGTTTCGCGCGCAGTTCCGGCAGCGCGGTGGTCGGCGGCTCGGGCGGGTCGCCGGCGGAGTCGGCCAAAACCAGCGCGGCCGAATCCTCGTTCTTCAGGCCGTCGAGCGCCCGGAGCGCGGCCTCCCGGGCGCGCGCGAACGCGCTCGAGCCCTGCTTCACCGCCTGCATCGAGGCGGTGTTGTCGAGCAGGATCGCCACGCTCGTCGGCACGCCGGTTCCCCTGGAACCGCCGGAGCGGAGCATCGGCTTCTCAAGCGCGCCGATCAGCGCGGCCAGCAGCAGCACGCGCAGCGCCAGCAGCAGCAGTTCCCGCAGCCGCTGCCGCCGCGCCACGCGCTGGTCCACTATCTGCAGGAACCGCAGCGTGCTGAACGCCATCGGCCTCGCCTTCCGCCGATGCGCCAGGTGGATGATGATCGGTATCGCCAGCGAGAGCCAGAGAAGATGGATCATCCGCCACGCGGCTCCAATTTCGTCAAAGACGATTTTCGATTTCTGATTTCTGATTTCTGAATTGCGATTGGCACGTTCAACGCGCCTTTGCCGTTCAATCAGAAATCAGTAATCAGAAATCAGATATCGCTAATCGCCGTTCATCTCTCTCGTTTCCGCAGATAAGCCGCCAGCATCCGCTCGAACGGCGTCTGCGTATTCACGAACTGGTAGTCAATCTTCGCCTTCGTGCATTCCCGCCGATAGCGCTCCACGAACTCGTCGAACTTCCGGCGATAGGCCTCGCGGATCACCTCGGCGCGGAGCTGCATCTTCTCGCGCGTCTCCAGGTCGTGGAACTCGATCAGCCCCTGGAACGGGAACTCGATCTCGGCGTTGTCGAGCACGTGGAAGACGATGATCTCGTGGCGCTCGTGGCGGAAGTGCTGCAAGAGGTTCATCACCGCGTCCGGCTCGTCCATCAGGTCGCTGATAATCACGACCAGCCCGCGCCGCTTGAGGCTCTCGACGACCGGGTGAAGGCACTGCGCCAGCCCGGTGCGCCCCTTCGGCGCGACCTGCTCCAGCCGGTCGAGGATGTATTTCATGTGCGCCGGGCTGCTGCGCGGCGGGATCCGCTCGCGCACCGCCTCGTCGAAGATCAGCAGCCCCACCTGGTCGCGCTGCTGCACCATCAGGTACGTCAGCGCCGCGGCCAGGTAGCAGCCGTACGCCAGCTTGCTGATCCTGTCGGAGCGATACGACATCGAGCCGCTCGCGTCGAGGACCACCGTGCAGGTCATGTTCGTCTCTTCCTCGTACTCCCGCACGTACTTCCGGTCCGAGCGCGCGAAGACTTTCCAGTCGAAGTGCTTCAGGTCGTCGCCAGGCAGGTATTCGCGGTACGAGGCGAACTCCGCGCTGAACCCCTTGAACGGGCTGCGGTGCAGCCCGCTGATGTACCCCTCGACCACCGTCCGGGCCAGCAGTTGCAGATTCCCCAGCTTCGCCAGCCGGGCGGGATCGTAATAAGCGCTATGAAAGGCCTTGGGCATTGGATTTGCGATTTCTGATTACTGATTTCTGATTTAGGAGCGCAAAGCGCAGACTCGGGATCAATCAGAAATCGGTAATCAGAAATCAGAAATCGCCGTTCATCTGTTCCCGCGCGCCTTCCTCGCATACGACGCCTCAGACGGCTCCGGCACGCTCTGGAGGAGCTTGGCGACCACGTCGTCCACCCTCACGCCCTGGCTGTCGGCGTTGAAATTCGTGATGATGCGATGCCGCAGCACCGGCAGCGCGACCGCGCGCACGTCCGCGCAGGAGACGTTGAACCGCCCCGCGATCACCGCCCGCGCCTTCGCGCCGAGCACGAGGTACTGCGCCGCCCGCGGCCCCGCGCCCCACTCGACCCAGTCGCGGATGAACTGGAACGTGTTCTCCGAGTTCGGCCGCGACCCGCGCGCGAGGTCGGCGACGTACTCGAGCACGTGGTCGCTCACCGGCACGCGCCGGACGATCCGCTGGACCTGCAGGATCTCCGCCGCGTCCATCACCAGCCGCGCGTCCGCCGTCTCCTCCGTCGTCGTCCGCCGGACGATCTCGATCTCCTCATCGCGCGACGGATACTGGATGATGATGTTCATCATGAACCGGTCGAGCTGCGCCTCCGGCAGCGGGTAAGTCCCTTCCTGCTCGATCGGGTTCTGCGTCGCGAGCACGAAGAACGGCGGCTTGATGCTGTAGGTGCGCCGCGCGGAGGTGACGCGATACTCCTGCATGCACTCCAGCAGCGCCGCCTGCGTCTTCGGCGGCGTGCGGTTGATCTCATCGGCGAGCAGGATGTTCGTGAAGACCGGACCGGGGATGAACTTGAAATCGCGCTGCTGCGTCTCCGGGTCAATCTGGAGAATCTCCGTCCCGGTGATATCGCTCGGCATCAGGTCGGGCGTGAACTGGATGCGCTTGAAGTCCAGGTTCATCGTCCGCGCGAGCGTGCGGACGATCAGCGTCTTCGCCAGCCCCGGCACGCCGACGACGAGCGTATGCGCGCGGCAGAACATGGCGATGAGGATCTGCTCGAGCACCTCGTCCTGCCCGACGATCACGCGGCGGACTTCCCTGAGCAGTTTCCCGCGCACCTCCCCCAGCCGCGCGATCAACTGCTCCTCGTCCTGCACCGGCACCTCTCCCTGCGCCGGCCCGTCGCCGCGCACATGCGGCTCAACCACTTCTTCATTGTCCACGCAACCGCACCTCGCTGAACATACGGCTTGAAGTTACCCGGACGCGTTGACCGCAATGTGCCCATTTAACTGTCGGAAGTGCTTTCTCGTGATTTTGTCACCTATACCCGAGAAGCGAAACGCTGAACCCACTACGTACTCTTTGTTTATTTCTATACTTATCCACTTACGGCCTAGGCGCTCCGCGACTTCTCCAACGACATTGCTCCCACTGAAGGGGTCCAAAACGGTCCCACCTAGTCTCGTGAGGAATTTAATGAAGAAGGCGGGCACAGCTCCTACAAAGCGAGCCGGATGCACACCAATCTTGTGTTCTTTGCACCCAGATATGTATGGATCACCGCTTGCAGTGTTAGCAGCGATAATGATATTCGGGGGAATAGCACCCGTCTGCCTCCTCCCCCAGTTTCCTGAGACATTGTGTCCCGACGGCCGAAGACCACAGTTGTAGCCCCTAGACAGCAGATTTTCCATGCTTTTTGTGTATGGTTTTAGTACCCGACGGTTGGACGCCCTAGGGCGATTCGACTTTGACAGCCACCATATCGGGTTGACTGCGTCCTTCACGCGAATGCGTTCCACCGTAACCCATTGAGCTGGCGCAGGCATCTTTGCAGGATTATACCAGTAGAATTCCTGTGCCAGTTTGAATAGCCCTCTTGGCCCGCACAGTCTCAGAAGAAGTTCAAAATGATAAAGGCTCCGAGTTGGCTGTCCTTTGTTCCAAGAACCACCGATGTCAAGAACGAAACTGCCTCTGCGCTTCAAAACGCGCGATATCTCCTGCGCGTAAGGCCAGAACCAGTCGAGATATTCTTCTGCCGATACATTGCCGTAGGACTTTTTCCGCCGCAGAGCAAAAGGCGGCGATGTAATCACTAAATCAATTGATTCATCCGGGATGGTTTGCATTAGCTGTGAACAGTCCGCACAGTACGCTTTTCCCAGAGAGGTTCTGTAAATTGGAAGCATTACAACCTTTCATCGGTTCTTTTCATTATGACATCAATCTCAGCTCTGAACTTACTCTGCAGCATTTGGTGAACCTGAAGGAGGAACTCCAAGTCCGTAACACCATAGGGTACTCCTCGATGCTCAAATGTAACGTTCTTTTCAAAAGCTACCCTGCGCGCCGTTTCCACTATTTGGAGAACGTTGGCAATTTCTCCGTTATATTCGATAGCGCTGCTCCTAGGGGACACAGTCCAAAACGCGCAGGCATCATAGAACGTAACATCATCTGGCCGGTTCTTCCTGAATTTCTCAACGGCTTTACTCGATAGCAGCCTCTTAAGCTCCTTTTCGACATCGCGCGGCAAGCCAGCTTTTTCTGTTGATGAGGTACTTGCTCGTCCCGCACACCAACATGCATGTTCATTTCCACTTTCTGTTAATTGGTACATCTTAGTTCCAACTTTCTTGAGGAACCCGCGGCTCCGTATTGGCTTTGAACCCATAATCTCGGCAAATACTCTGTTTGAGTCTGGATGGGAGAGATGGCCATCTGGACTGCGATAGCCAGCAAGGCCGAACGTGTCGGGGAATCTCTGCCAAGCCGAAACGACCAAATCCTCAGCAGAGAATGGGGTATGGCCTCGCGCCTCAAGGTCGTGAGCTGCTATAAGCAGCTTTTCAGAAACGCTTAGTTCTGCTCGTGGTTTCATGAACTATCCTGGCGGCAAATCGCCAGTGGCGATAAATTGACTGAGATCGGATGCCGCAGCAGATTGAATCTCTACAACTTGAGCGCCCCATCTCATTATCCATTCGTTTACAGAGAGGGACTCGCTCTCTGTTGGCGCGTTCGTAAGGGCAACTTGCACAATCACGTCAATATAGCGCTCCAAGTGGTACATTCGCCACTCTCGTGATTGTGATCCGTAATCTTTGCTCGCATCGAGGTACATCGCGGCCAACGGCGCGGCGCTGTTAATCCACCAAATGTTGCGATCAACATCTTGCGGACGCTGCCACACAGGAGGGTCCTCTCTGCTAAAATTGACGTACTCTTGCGTTTCAGGGTCTGGATCAATCTCGCCGGACACCAAGACGAGCGGGTAACCTCTTCCCTTGTTTCCTCCACGCCCCCGCCCATGGCCCGGCACAACTCTTATCACGGAGGGATTGTCTGCGTCGCAATTGTCGTCGCCCGCTGTTACCTTTGTCTCACCCTCGGCGAATCCAAAAAGTAGCCCCGAGGAGCTTACTCGAGCAATATTAGCATTGTTTTCGGACCAGACCAGATAAACATTGCTTGTCTCTTCATTATTCGCCAACAGGCAGACCGCCTCAAGCTTAAGCCGACTTCCTACTGCGACCTCAATCTCACTGGGCGAAATGCGTATTTTCTGAATTCTTACAACCTCCAGCGGGACTTTATTTGAAAGAATCTTGCCATCTAACGTTTGCGCATGAATACACGTCTGACCATGAGCAAACGTGTTGATAATCATCAGGTCGTCATCAACCATAGCTACGTTGTTGTCGTCACTGATCCACTTGAACGGCACTGGCCTAATCCGCCTGCCCAGGCTGTCGAAAAACCTCAACACAGGCCTGAACGCCACACCCACGCCTGCTCTCCCATGAGTCAAGTTCAATTCAAGTCTCGCCGGTTTCCCGGAAGGCAGTGGCGTCGCTCGCGGCGGTCCTCCGACGGCCCCAGGCCCCCAGAGCCCTCGCATGAATTCGCTAAGAAACCGATTCTTCCATTTATCCAGAGCCTCATTCATCTTGCTAATCGCGTTCTTTTCGTCCTGGTCATAGCGCCGCCTGTCGCGGGCCTCGAATTCTTTGGCATATTGCTGTATGCTATCGGAGATGAAGGCTTCTACCGAACGAGTTAAAGGGCAATCGGAGAGCCTAGCGCGCTCGTTTTTCTTGTATGGTTCAAGGGACTGAAGGACGCAGTCGCCATAAATGCGGTCACGATATGGCGACTGAATGTCCAGTTCGGAGACGGGTACAAAACCTATATAGCCGGATTGACCCTTGTAAATGATGTTGTGACGACCCTTTTTGCCCCAGCGCATACTGACCTCTGAGGTTCGGAGGGTGAGTGTGCCGGCCGGCAATTTATCCGCCTCTGTTGTAGAGACGGTCTCTTCCGAAACGGGGTCTTTCAGTTTCTTTGGGATCTCGACCGTCCTAGGCGCCCCGGCGCCAGCGATTGGGGCAATGACGGGGAGTTTAAGGGGATAGCCTTCTTCACATTGCTCGCCATTTGCGAACACGAACACGCTGCAAAGCTCTAGGGTTTGTATCATCTGCGGGTGCTGCTGGAGGTTATCAACGAGTTGACGGACCGGAATACGTTTCTCGCAACCCTTTGGACCGACGCCCATAGCCAAGGTGAAGCCATCGGCCAAGGAAAAAGCTCTCGCGACTGCTGGTGGCAATTTCTCAACGGAACACCGCAATGGCGCGAGCAACCTCTCAAGCTCCTCATGCAAATTCTCGACCTTGAAATTGCGCCCTGCTTGTCGGTCGGGAATGTAGCCGAACCTGATGGACCCACCCTCGACGCCGTAACGGCAACCTTTTCCTTGTTTTACTGTAGAAAGCATGGCGAATTCTTGAAACATCTGCGTCATGTAACATTTTCCGCCGTTGCCATGGCCGCCTTGAATACCACGGGAAACAGCGCGTCGCCTGGCGGCCTCCGGGTCCGCCCATACCCTGAAGTCGTTCTCAATGATCGCGCTCGTCATTCCCGCAAAATCAAGGCATGAAATCGAATTCCGTTCTGACCTTCTTCCAGAATCCAGAATAATCACTATAACGCGCTTCTCTTCCTCTGCATCTTGACGTGCGTATGCGTCGGCGGAGTTCTTAATCCATTCAGGGAGCCCGGCCT